>Ga0316192_10000192_pt1 | contig 42860 bp, 43 predicted proteins | sample MerIslwburrow_MG_FD_204931 | JGI IMG/M metagenome (GOLD analysis project Ga0316192, IMG submission 204931) | Coastal sediment microbial communities from Maine, United States - Merrow Island worm burrow | ecosystem: Environmental > Aquatic > Marine > Coastal > Sediment | place: USA: Maine...
AGCGGCTTACGCTGTTCAACTTTTTTAGCCTCGGCCTTGACTGTGGTCTGACGGTCTTTTTTAACTTTGTGGGCAGCCCATTTTTCACGCATCGCCCCAACCCAGCTGCGAGTCAGCGATGCAAACTCCAGACTCAGGCGGCCAACCACATCCATCAACCACAACCAGGAAAGACCGGTAAACAGAGTTACGCCGGTGAGAAACAGGGCCAACAGAAACAGCGTTGCACCGAGAAAGCTAAATGACGCTACAAGACCACTGCCGATGACGTCACCAAGAATACCGCCCGCATTGAGCGGCAATTCCGTAGGTGAACCAAAATGTAGTGTTGCCAGGCCACAACCGGCGGCAACAGTCAGGACAAAACCACCGCTACGCAAACCAAACTCGGCCATAGGCACTGCATCATCAGTCTGTTCACTACCCTTGAACAACAGCCAACCGCTGTAGGCAACCATAATAGGGAACAGATAGGAGAAGTAGCCAAATAGATAGAGGAAGACATCGGCAAACCAGGCACCGGCAACACCACCTGTATTTTCAACCACGCTAACCACACCACTGTGGGACCAACCTGGGTCGGTTTGAGTGTAGCTGCCTAGCGACACAGCCAGGTATACGGCAATAGCACCAAACACAAATAGCGCCCCTTCACGCAGCCCTTTGGCCGCACGATTATTGCTGTTACCCGTCTTATCTTTTTTCCTTATTGCCTGTCCCAACTGAAAACCACCCGTCTAAACTTAATAAAAAACGAAAAATCTTTATAGATTCAGGAGATTATAGACATAACATCAAGCAAATGCTTGTCATACACATGCGACTGCTTGTTTACGAAGTAAAGCAAGCCACCCCTTTACCCCATCTATGACATCACCTATGATGATCACTAATCAGGGTAAAGTCGTCAAACCACAACATATAGGCACTCGACCCCCTCACAAACACTGGATATACTGTATCACACAACAATAAGGATTTCTGGGGCGGAACCATGAGCGAAACCAAACACTGCAAACTTCTGATTCTGGGTTCCGGCCCTGCTGGATATACGGCAGCGGTCTATGCTGCGCGTGCAAACCTCAATCCGGTGATTATTACCGGGATACAGCAAGGTGGCCAGCTCACCACCACTACCGAAGTAGATAACTGGCCTGGCGATCACGAAGGTGTTGAGGGTCCAGAGCTGATGAATCGCATGCAGAAGCATGCCGAGCGCTTTAATACAGAAATCATCTTCGACCACATCAACGAAACCGACTTGAGCAAACGCCCTTTCACGCTCAAGGGTGACGCCGGCACCTACACCTGCGATGCACTAATCATCGCCACTGGCGCCTCAGCCAGATACCTGGGACTGGAATCCGAAGAAGCATTTAAAGGCAAAGGCGTTTCTGCCTGCGCCACCTGCGATGGTTTTTTCTACCGCAACCAGCCGGTTGCCGTGATTGGTGGTGGCAATACAGCAGTTGAAGAAGCGCTTTATCTATCCAACATTGCCTCACACGTAACTATCGTCCACCGCCGTGACTCATTCAGTTCTGAAAAGATTCTGTCTGACCAACTTGAAGCCAAGGCAAAGAGCGGCAATGTCACGATTGAGTGGAAACAAACTCTCGATGAAGTGCTGGGTGACAACATGGGTGTCACAGGCCTTCGGATCAAGAATATGGAAGATGGAAGCACGAAGGATGTGCAGGTACAGGGCGTTTTCATCGCCATTGGTCATCAACCTAACACAGGTATCTTTGATGGCCAGCTGGAGATGCAAAATGGCTATATCAAGGTGCGCGGCGGAAGTGAAGGTAATGCCACGGCTACCAGTGTCGACGGTGTTTTTGCTGCCGGTGATGTGGCTGACCACATCTATCGTCAGGCAATTACTTCTGCCGGTGCCGGCTGCATGGCGGCACTGGACGTCGAGCGTTTTCTGGAAAGCTAATTAGCAAGCGAGGTTAATATGGCGTTTGATTCGTTCTATTCCAAAGAAAATAATTCCAACTCGGTGATAGAGTCTATGGTTATAGGTAGAAGTGATCAGCGTGGTTTTCTACGCATGGGTATTAAGTCCAAACTGACATTCAAGATCTGTGGCAAGAATGATGTTTACGAAGCCATTTCCAATGATCTCAGTGCAACTGGCATTAGCTTTACGTGTAAACAACAAGTGAATGAAGGTGATTTTCTGGAAGTCCACATGAAGCCAGGCATAGATATCACCCCACCACTCACCATAACAATAAAAGTGATTCGCGCTATTGCAACTGATAGCGGTGAATATGAAGTTGCTGGTGCAATTCACGAAAACGGCAGCAACTAAGATCCTTTGCTTCGCCAGGCAATACCTGGCGAAGATTTCTTAGCCGTAGTCCATGCGCCTGCAGCTTCTCTATTCCCCCAATAACTCATAATATTCAAACACAGTGACAACAGGCCCATTCTGGATAAACGAGTCAGACCCTGAGCTGAACTTCCCGCCGGTTGAGCTAGCACTGGACGAACCCAATGGGCTGCTTGCAGTGGGTGGTGACCTTTCGCCTGAACGACTAATCAAGGCCTATGGGCTTGGCATTTTCCCCTGGTTTAATCATGACCAGCCAATCCTATGGTGGTCACCAAACCCCAGGGCAATATTGCTTCCGGATCAACTTCACGTTAGTCGCAGTCTGCACAAAGCGATTCGACGCGGCGATTATAAAATCACACTAGACAAGGCTTTTGCTGAAGTAATGCAAGCGTGCGCAGCGCCACGACTACAGCAAGCAGATACCTGGATCACACCTGAGATGCATGCTGCCTATCTTCGACTGCATGAAATGGGCGTTGCCCACTCAGTTGAAGCCTGGCTTGACGATAAACTGGTCGGTGGATTATATGGACTGGCTATAGGTCAGGCCTTTTTTGGCGAGTCCATGTTTAGTCGCGCCAGCAATGCCTCCAAAGTGGCATTTGTTTATCTCACCAGGCAGCTACAAATCTGGCAATTCAAACTCATTGATTGCCAGGTCAGTTCGGAGCATCTTAAAAGTCTGGGAGCTATGGATGTTGAACGAACACAGTTTATCCAGCTTTTACAGCAAGCCATTCAGCAGCCAGATAAAAATCAGAAATGGCAGTTTGATGAAAACTTTCTCCCCCTCAAACAGGCCTACTGACTGCACCATTCATGAAACATGAAAACAACAATTCAATCCGCTGTTACGTTACCCCACCGTTTGAGTGCAGTTATCTGCCTGGAAGAAGCGCCACAAATCTGGTTATTGATCCCAGTCTGGAGTTAAATGATGTGCTGCTTGGTGCATTACTTGATCTAGGCTTTCGCCGCAGTGGTGGTCACATCTACCGGCCTAATTGTCAGGACTGTCAGGCCTGCATTTCAACCAGAGTTCCCACCGACAAATTCATTGCAAATCGCAGTCAACGCCGATGTTTACATAAAAACCAGGATCTATCCCATTCAGCGACAATCGCGACATTCAAGCAGGAACAATTTGAGCTTTACTGTAGATACCTCGCCGCCCGACACGCAGACAGCGAAATGAATAACCCCAGTCAGGAAGACTATATGGGCTTTCTTGCCACTCCAGGGGTAAACACCCGGTTTCACGAATTCCGACATCAAAACAAGTTATTGGCAGTAGCGGTTGTTGATCACACACCTAATGGCTTATCCGCTGTTTATACCTTCTTTGACCCCAGCCAGGCACACCGTAGCCTGGGAACATTCACCATTTTATGGATAATTCAGCATGCCCGCAGTCTCGGCCTGCCCTGGATATATCTGGGATATTGGATAGAAGCCTGCGACAAAATGCGTTACAAAACTCGATTTAAACCCTGCCAAGGCTATATTGATGATAATTGGCAGCAGATAAACCCTGTTTAAAAGCTTATCTACGGATATCCCTTTGCGCCACAGACCAAATTAGGGCAAAATACGCGCCTGATTTATAAAAGAACTGGAGTTCTAAACCTAGCATGGCAAAAGAAGAAGCAATTGAAATGGAAGGGACGGTCACGGAGACCCTGCCAAACACCATGTTTCGCGTCGAGCTGGAAAACGGCCACGTTGTCACTGCCCACATTTCAGGAAAAATGCGTAAACACTATATCCGCATTCTGACAGGCGATAAGGTTACTGTTCAGCTAACCCCTTACGACTTGAGCAAAGGTCGCATTTCCTACCGCGCTCGCTAAACCAAAACTTCAGTTCAAGAGCCCTCTCAAACAGCTGCGGGGCTCTTGTTAGTGGCTTCCATCTCAAAGTTTAGTTCACCACCCTTCAAGGTGATGCGAACGTGACCACCACTAGCCAACTCACCAAACAGCAATTCCTCGGCCAGAGGTTTCTTAATATGCTCCTTGATGGTCCGAGTCATTGGTCGAGCCCCCATCGTAGGGTCGAAACCATTATCAGCCAACCACTCACGCGCTTCTGAACTAACTTCAACGGTGACATTCTTGGCTTCGAGTTGAGACTCAAGCTCAATGATGAATTTATCCACCACGTGACCAATGGTCTTACGATCCAATCCCTGGAATTCAACCACCGCATCAAGACGATTACGGAACTCAGGTGTAAAGGCACGTTTAATTGCCTCCAGGCTATCGCCAGTAGTGTTCTTACTGGTAAAGCCAATCGACGGACGACTCATCTGTTCCGCGCCGGCATTGGTTGTCATCACAAGAATCACATTACGGAAGTCTGCCTCACGGCCATTATTGTCAGTCAACGTACCGTGATCCATCACTTGCAACAGTAAATTGAAAACATCTGGATGGGCCTTTTCGATTTCATCCAACAATAAAACTGCGTGAGGCGTCTTATTAATGGCATCTGTCAGCAGACCACCCTGATCATAACCAACATAACCAGGAGGCGCGCCAATCAGCCGTGACACTGCATGACGCTCCATATATTCAGACATATCAAAGCGAATCAAATCGATTCCCATCACTTTGGAAAGCTGGCGAGTTACTTCGGTCTTACCAACCCCAGTAGGGCCGGCAAACAGAAACGAACCTATTGGTTTTTCTTCCTGTCCCAGGCCAGAGCGTGACAATTTGATCGCGGTAGAAAGCGATTCAATCGCAGCATCCTGACCAAACACAACCATTTTAAGATCGCGCTCTAGGGTGCTCAATTTTTCACGATCAGAATTACCAATCCGCATTTCAGGAATACGAGCAATCTTGGCAACAATCAGTTCTATATCTTTTACTCCAATCGTTTTTTTACGTTTTGACGCAGAAGACATACGCTGCTTTGCACCAGCTTCATCAATCACATCGATAGCCTTGTCTGGCAAATGTCTGTCATTGATATAACGGTCAGCTAGCTCAACGGCAAGCCTGATCGCCTGACGGGTGTACTTAACTTCATGATGTTCCTCGAAACGGGATTTTAGTCCCATCAATATTTGAACCGTCTCGTCTACAGTAGGCTCTGGCACATCTATCTTTTGAAAACGACGTGCCAAGGCGCGGTCTTTCTCAAAGATTCCTCGATACTCCTGATAGGTGGTTGAACCAACACATTTCAACTCACCTGATGCCAGGGCAGGTTTAAGCAGGTTAGATGCATCCATCACACCACCGGATGCTGCTCCGGCACCAATAATGGTATGAATCTCATCAATAAAAAGGACGTTATGCGGATTTTTACCCAGATCCCCTAATACCGCTTTGAGACGCTTTTCAAAATCACCACGATATTTGGTTCCTGCAAGCAAGGCCCCCATATCTAGAGAATAAATAGTGCTATTGGCCAAAACCTCTGGCACCTCACCATCAACAATACGTTTGGCCAGACCTTCAGCCAGGGCGGTTTTACCAACACCGGCCTCACCAACAAACAAAGGATTGTTCTTACGGCGGCGGCACAACACCTGAATTGTGCGCTCGACCTCATGGTCACGACCGATCAATGGGTCTGTCTTGCCCTGTTTGGCGCGCTCATTTAAATTTGTGGCAAATTGCTCAAGCGGTGATTTAGATGGCGCAGCCCCCCCAACCTCTTCACCCTCAGGCTGACTATAACTATCACCCTCTTCATCACCAGAGACCTTGGAGATGCCGTGAGAAATATAATTCACAACATCAAGGCGTGAAACATTCTGTGAGTTAAGCAAGTAAACCGCCTGGGAATCGGGTTCACCAAAAATGGCGACCAGGACATTTGCCCCCATCACCTCATCTTTGCCAGCACTTTGGACATGAAACACCGCGCGCTGCAACACACGTTGAAACCCCAAAGTTGGTTGAGTCTCACGACCGTCCTCAGTCGATAGAACCGGAGTTGTTTCGTCGAGAAAAGCTGCCAGCTCTTTTTTAAGCTGGGTTAGATCAGCACCACATGCATTTAATACACTGGCTGCGGATGAGTTATCCACTAAAGCCAATAGAAGATGTTCCACCGTCATAAACTCATGATGCTTATCACTTGCATCACGAAATGCGGTATTCAACGTGTATTCCAATTCCTTGTTTAACATGACTCCACCTCCGGCACTTTCACTATATCAATCAGCTATGCTTCTTCCATGGTGCACTTCAACGGGTGCTGATTTTCGCGGGATGAATCGTTAACCTGGGCAACCTTTGTTTCAGCGACATCGCGAGAGAACACACCACAAACACCAACACCGCGTGTATGTACCTCTAACATCACCTGAGTTGCCTGCTCACGTCCCATTCCAAAAAAACTCTCCAGTATGTGAATAACGAAATCCATAGGCGTGTAATCGTCATTCAAAAGTATCACCTTATATAAGGGGGGGCGTTTCAGCTGAGGACGTGCTTCCTCTACTGCCAGGTCTTCATGAAAGTCTTGATCTGTTTTTTTACTCATAGTGGCTTCGATTATATCAATTCAAGCAATAATGAGCGAAAGCCTAACACAAAATCAAGCACACAAATTCTCATCCAAAAAACTGCTAACCTATTAAGAATCAATGTTTTTTTGAACCACACCTTAGACAGAAAACAATTTCATCAGCAAGGCAGTTCAATCTCTCATGGGGCACCCCGTCCCCCTTACTTAATAAAATCGGACATAACCATTAAAGCTTTAGCTACACCAGTCAGACAAAACACCACAAAAGTTAATAGTTTCAGTTCCTTGACTTATGTGGATTTTTGTTCAACATTATTGATTGTAGTGGGGGGAAATGTAGTTTTACATCCTCTACAGCGGTGCCGGGGATCGGGCCGGCATGTTTTTTTGTTTTAACCGCGGGGAATTAAACATGGCAACAGGTACAGTTAAATGGTTTAGCAACGCTAAAGGTTATGGTTTTATTGCACCGGATCAAGGTGGCGATGATATCTTCGCCCACTTTTCATCCATTAGCATGGAAGGTTATAAATCACTTCGACAAGGCCAGAAGGTCGAGTATGAGGTATCCCAGGGTCCCAAAGGATTCCTAGCTTCAGCTGTTACCCTTGATGGTGAACCTGAACCCTCAGAGGGCGATGATAAATAAGATCATTTAGTCCCACATAAAAAACCAGCCTATAATAACAATTAAAGGCTGGTTTTTTTATCTACAGAAATTGGCTTTTACAGCTTAGCAATCATTACATCGCCAAAATTCAGAACAACCCAACTCAACCGCCCCAACCACAAAAAAACCAGGTCATAAATCAATGGCTCTAGATTGCAGCAAGGGCATCATTCAAGGTTGCACTTGGGCGCATTACTTTTGCTACAGCATCTACATCAAGCAGATAATAGCCACCAAGATCCACAGCCCGCCCTTGAACAGCGTTTAACTCAGCGACAATCTTCTCTTCATTCGCGGTTAAGGCTTCAGCTAGAGGCTTGAAGCGTGCCTGAAGCTCTGCATCTTTTGTTTGTGCTGCAACGGCTTGCGCCCAATACATGGCAATATAAAAATGACTACCGCGATTATCCAGCTCACCGACTTTACGTGAAGGTGACTTGTTGTTATCCAGGAAACGTCCCGTGGCCTCATCCAGGGTATCTGCCAAGACTTGAGCTTTAGGGTTTTTGAAATTGACAGCCAGATACTCAAACGATGCGGCTAAGGCCAGGAACTCACCCAAGGAGTCCCAACGCAAATGGTTTTCTGATATCAGCTGTTGAACATGTTTTGGCGCAGAACCACCCGCCCCGGTCTCAAACAGACCACCGCCATTCATCAAAGGCACAATAGAGAGCATTTTGGCTGAGGTACCCAATTCTAAAATTGGGAACAGATCAGTTAGATAATCACGCAGGACGTTACCCGTCACCGAAATAACATCTTTGCCTTCTTTTACCAGAGACAAGGTAAAACGGGTCGCAGCATCCGGAGACATAATGCGAATATCCAGGCCACTGGTATCATGGTCTGCAAGGTAGAGATTCACCTTTTTAATGACTTCAGCATCATGCGCCCTATTTTCATCCAGCCAAAAAATAGCCGGCATTTTGCTTGCGCGGGCGCGAGTGACAGCCAATTTCACCCAGTCTTGAATCGGTGCATCTTTCACCTGACACATACGAAAAATATCGCCTTCAGCAACAGACTGTTGCATCAACACATTGCCACGGCCATCGACAACACGAACAGTGCCATTGGCCGAGATTTGAAAGGTCTTATCATGCGAACCATATTCTTCGGCTTTTTGCGCCATCAAACCCACATTGGGGACAGTTCCCATGGTGGTTGGATCAAAAGCACCATGCTCTTTGCAAAAACTAATGGTCTCCTGGTAAATACCGGCATAACAGCGATCGGGAATAACTGCCATCGTGTCTTGCTGTTTGCCGGCCTTATTCCACATTTTTCCTGAGCCACGAATCATCGCCGGCATAGAGGCATCAACGATCACATCACTGGGCACATGCAGATTGGTAATGCCCTTATCCGAATCAACCATGGCAATATCTGCCTTAGCATCCAGCATGGCATTGATGTCGGCTTCAATCTCAGCTTGTTGTTCTGCTGATAAAGAATGAATCTTGTTGTACACATCACCCAAACCGTTATTAGGATTCACACCCAGCTCGGCAAAGGTAGCGGCATGTTTATCAAATACCTCTTTAAAGAAGACAGAAACAGCTACACCGAAGATGATGGGATCAGACACCTTCATCATCGTGGCTTTCAAATGCAGGGAAAACAGAACACCTTCGGACTTAACCTCAGCAATGGCCTCAGCCAAAAATCGACTTAAAGCCTTTTGACTCATCACCGCACTATCAATCACTTCGCCTGCCAGCAACGGCGCACTTGGTTTCAGCTCGGTTACCGCCCCATCATCAGCAACAAATTCAATTTTAAACTCAGTCGCCTCAGCTATCGTCACCGACTTTTCAGAGCCGTAAAAATCCCCTTCTGACATATGCGCCACATGGGATTTTGAGTCTGCTGACCAGGCCCCCATTGAATGAGGATGTTTCCTGGCATAATTTTTAACCGAGGTTGGTGCGCGACGATCAGAGTTACCTTCACGTAACACCGGATTTACCGCACTACCCAGCACTTTGGCATAAGTCGCTTTAATCGCCTTTTCTTGTTCAGTCTGAGGCTCGGCAGGATAATCCGGCAGCGCATAGCCCTTTTCTTGCAACTCTTTTATGACAGCGATTAATTGAGGAACCGAAGCACTGATGTTTGGCAGCTTAATGATGTTTGCCTCAGGTGTTTTGGCAAGTTCTCCCAGCTCGCCTAATGCATCGCCAATACGTTGTTCCTCTTTTAGAAAGTCAGGAAAATTAGCGATAATCCGCCCAGACAAGGAGATATCTCGCGTTTCGACGACAACATCCGCCGCACTGGCAAAGGTTTTTACAATAGGCAGGAAGGAATAGGTCGCCAAAGCTGGGGCTTCGTCGGTCAACGTATAGATAATCTTTGCCATTTCTGTCATGTGAATTCCTGGGTTATTCGCCTTGAGTTTAACGGCTTCTGAATAAACAATATTAAAAAAACGCTTATTTTACCCCAGATACCCCCTTAAATTCTAACCACTTAGCTAAAACAGCGACAACGCCAGAAAATCAAAACATGCCACCAATCCTGTTTGAGTTTAATAAATCAAGCGCATGCTCTACCATTGCCTACCCAATCACGCTAAATTTTTCACATGGCCAAAATCATCCTCTTCAACAAGCCCTACGACGTCCTCTCGCAGTTCACAGACGCCGATGACCGACAGACGCTGGCCAACTATATCGATCAGCCCGACGTCTACCCTGCCGGCCGCCTGGATCGCGACAGCGAAGGACTGCTGGTACTGACCGACGACGGCCGCGCCCAGCATGAAATTGCCAATCCCAAACGAAAAATGAGCAAAACCTATTGGGCACAGGTAGAGGGTATTCCGGACGAACAAGCCCTGGATCAGCTCCGCCGTGGTGTAGAACTGAAAGACGGCCTCACCCGCCCCGCCAAAGCCCGCTTAATGGACGAACCGGACATCTGGCCGCGCAACCCACCGATTCGCTACCGGGCCGACATCCCTGACAGCTGGATAGAACTCACCATCAGCGAAGGCCGCAACCGCCAGGTCAGACGCATGACCGCCGCTATCGGCCACCCCACCCTGCGTCTGATTCGCTATGGCGTTGGCCCGTGGACGATAGAAAACCTGGCACCGGGCCAGTGGATGGAACTGGAATGTCCACCAGAATTGTTGCAAGCTGCGCCTAAGCCCAAACAAGCGAGAACAAAAAAGCATGGTCTGGACACCCCGCGCCACCGTCGCCGCAGTGATAGAAAATGAAGGCAGATTTCTGCTAGTCGAAGAAAACACCGGCCAGCAACCCCACAACGTATTTAACCAGCCCGCCGGCCACCTTGAAGATGGCGAAAGCCTGATCGATGCCGTGATTCGGGAAACCATGGAAGAGACCGGTTATGAGTTCTGCCCCACCGCCCTCAGCGGCATCTATCGCTGGATAGAACCGGTTTCAGGTGACACCTATCTACGCTTCAGTTTCACCGGTGAACTGGGGCAACATCATCCAGACAAACCGCTCGATGACGGTATTATCGGCCCACATTGGCTAACACCCCAAGAGATCACAGCCCTTGGTACATCGCTACGCAGCCCTTTAGTACAACGCTGTATTGATGACTATCTTGCTGGCCAGCATTATTCGCTGAGTCTTTTAACAGACATGTAAATGAGCATACTCATATGATAACCAAGCCAGAACAAAAGCAACGACTAGTAGAGCTATTCCCTTTTCTTAAAGTGGCAACGCCCGATTTTCAGCGTATCTTTTTTGATGCTGCAATCCCCGCACACATTCCTGCCGGACATGTCATCGCTGAAACAGGCTCTGAGTGCACACAACTGGCACTGGTAGTGAGTGGCTCAGTACGGGTTTATAAGCTGGCAGACAAGGGACGTGAAATTACTCTCTACCGCATTAAAGATGGTGATAGCTGTGTACTCACCGCCTCATGCCTGATGAGCGCCACCCCTTTTCCTGCCATCGCCGTGGCCGAAACTGTGCTGGATGCGCTTGTCATCCCGGCCAAATCCGCAAAGAGCTGGATGACCCAACACCCAGCCTGGAGTAGTTTTGTCTTTGGGCTGATATCAAAACGCCTGACCGAGGTCATCACCGTACTGGAAAACGTCACCTTTCAACGCATGGATGTACGCGTCGCCGCCTACCTGGTGAACATGGTAGACAAGGGGTCAACCCTGGCTATTACTCATCATGAAATCGCCGCAGACCTAGGTAGCTCACGCGAAGTGGTCAGCCGCACCCTGAAAGAATTCGACAAACATGGCTGGATCAACATGGGTCGCGGCGAACTTTTCATCCAGGATCTGCCCCAACTGCAAAATCTGGCTGCAGAAATTTAGCCCTTAGGTGGCCCCTGTGTAACCCTCTGTGTGACTAAGTCACATACATTTCCATCAGATGCTTCTACATTAGTAACGTAGACAACCAAAACAACATAGGAGCGGTGTAATGAAACAGAATGTAGGCAGTACAGAAAGGGGTATCCGGATTGTTCTCGGACTCGCCATCATCGGCGCAGGTGTGATGTACGCCAACTGGTGGGGCGCTGTTGGCGCAGTTCTGGTAGTGACCGGCCTGATTGGCTGGTGTCCGCCTTACGCCATAATGGGCGTGAGCACCTGTAAAACAAAACAGGACTAAAGCAGATATTACCAACAGAGCTGGAGCAATCTTTACTCCAGCCTGTTGGAATCAACCAGGCTGTTTGTCTATGGCCTAATTTTGATGATTGGACTTCGGCGCTACATTGCCGTTTTTGTCATTATTCCGCTGAGGTTTATTAGCAGAATTTGCCTGTGAAGACCTTGGTTTGTTACCAGTCGGTTTAGCCCCTCTCCTGGCGGCCTGTTTTTTACCCACAGTGCGTTTAGGCTTTTCAGAGTCTTTCTTAAAACGAGGTTTATTCCCCCCCGACTTAACGGCAACCTTTTTCTTCGGCGCACCTTTCGGTTTCTGCCCCAAACGGGTCAAAGGCACTGGGTGACCAGGAACAAAACCCACCTCTACCTCACGCACTAACTGCTGACGAATCAGATTCTCGATGGCAGCCAGAAATTCCACCTCATCGGCACTCACCAGCGAGATAGCCTCACCTTCACGCCCGGCACGGGCGGTACGGCCAATACGATGGACATAATCTTCCGCCACATTGGGCAGATCAAAGTTGATCACATGTGGCAGCTCAGCGATATCGATACCACGGGCCGCAATATCGGTTGCCACCAACACCCTTACCTTGTTGGCCTTAAAGTCAGCCAAAGCACGCATACGCGCTCCCTGACTCTTGTTACCGTGAATCGCCGCCGCCTTGATGCCAGCGCCCTCAAGCTTTTGCACCAATTTATTGGCGCCATGCTTGGTACGTGAAAACACCAACACCTGATCCCAATTATTGTCTTTGATCAAGTGACACAGCAGTTCTGTCTTCTTGCTTTTATCCACTTCAAAAATGGATTGTTTGACCTTCTCAGCAGTGGTGTTACGTGGACTTACCTCCACCTCAACCGGACTGTTCAGCAGACCTCGGCTCAAGGTACGTATCTCAGATGAAAACGTCGCCGAGAACAACAGTGTCTGACGCTGCTTGGGCAACAGGGCCATGATCTTGCGGATATCGTGTATAAAACCCATATCCAGCATCCGGTCGGCCTCATCCAACACCAGAATTTCGAGCTGATCAAACTTGACCGCATTCTGGTTGTAGAGATCCATCAAGCGCCCAGGGGTGGCAATCAACACATCCACACCACGACGCAGGCTCATCATCTGTGGATTAATCTTGACACCGCCATAGACAATGTCAGAACGCAGCGACAGATACTTGCCATAAGTGGCAACACTCTCACCCACCTGTGCTGCCAGCTCACGTGTTGGTGTCAGTATCAGGGCACGCGCCTGATTCGGTTTGGCCTTGGAGCCATCGGCCAGACGCTGCAACAACGGCAGGGTAAAACCTGCAGTCTTACCGGTGCCGGTCTGCGCCGCTGCCATAATATCCTGGCCCGACAACACAGCAGGAATAGCCTGCAACTGAATCGGTGATGGGGTGTCGTAGCCCTTTTCGCTCACAGCACGCAAAAGTGGTTCGGACAAACCGAGGGAAGAAAAACTCATGGATAAATACTCTTAAATGAATTGGCTAATACCAGGAAATCAGGATATGGGCCGGAAGAAGGAACAAATCTGACGCAATTGTACTCTAAATGCGCCTAAATCACCTTACCTATCTATAAACCTTATAAAAAACACCAGTAAAGGCATCTATATTTTTGATCAAAAACAGAACCAGCCAATCAAGACAGTGTCCAAATCATTGCAGACCAGACAAAATACCTGCAAAGGAGATCAGCATGGAAATCACATCATTTTGGGTCATTCTGGCCATGTGTTTGGTTCCGATTGTCGTCGGAGTGTTAGCCGTTATCTCAGATGAAAACGATGCTCATCACGGTGGCTGGCATAAGGATCACTTCTAATCCCATTTAATAACGTAGTACCCAGGCTCCGGGCAAAAGGTTCGGAGCCTATTTTCTAGCTGTAATTCAAATCACTTGCCGTAGCGACATAACCCTACTCAAGACGCCAAACTAAAATCCGGTTATTGGCAGGCATTTCGATATCCTCTTGCAACGTCAAACTCAGCTTTGCCGCCAGCTCTCGCAACCAATCAACATCACGCAAACCACGCTGTGGTCCGTTTGATTTAAGCCAACAATCAAAAAGAAAGTTACTGTCACTGCTGTGCTCGCCGCCATACATAAACGGGCCATAAAGCAAAAACAGACCATCCGGCACTAACACCTTAGCAACGCCACGAAACATTTTTTCTACGGCCTCAACAGGCATGATGTGAGCGCTGTTGGCACTGAACACTGCATCATAGCTTTGCTCAGGCCAAACATCAGCCATCACATCAAGAGACAATGGCGGCAAGACATTCTCAAGCCCCGCTTCATCAAGCCATTGTTGTATGCCATGATGTTTTTCTTTAAGGTCACTGGTTTGCCACTCTATGTCCGGCAAGGCCTCAGCAAAAAAAACGGCATGCTGACCCGTGCCACTGGCAATCTCTAACACCCGACCATGGCCAGGCAGCTTTTGTCGCAACACCTCAAGGATGGCTGGGCCGTTTTTAACACAGGCCTCGGCGTAAGGTTTTTTGCTCATAGAAAAAAGTCTATTCTAGGTAATAATTAAAATACAATTATCAAAGCTCTGACTAACAAAGGGCAAGTGCTAATCATAATGAATACTGTAGACACACTCACTGAAAACATCCCCTGCCGCTACTGTCATCAGCCGGTTCATCCTAACGCGACTAAATGCCCTCACTGCCATGAACAATTAACTACACGTTCACGTTTCGAAGTTGCCACAAAAAAAACAGTTGCGCTAATCGGCATTGGCACTGCCCTGCTCAGCCTGTTTTATGGCATCAAGGAAGGCTATTTTTATATTGAACAACGCCAGCAACAACGGCAGATGTTTACAGCACACATGGCTGCCGCCGAGAACTTCATAAAACTCGACAACCTGGAATATGCCGAAGCCAGTCTGGACAAAGCACTGGCGCTTAACCCCAACGACCAGCAGCTGCGACTCAGATACTTTCTACTGCGCTCAGACAACATCCTGCGCGAACTCGATTATTACGGCGCCCAGCTGCCAGACCGGTACTTAGCCAATATGCCCGAGCTGATCAGCAATGGCTTTAGCCTGATAGAAAACAACTTTTCACAGGATAAACAGGCCCAGCTTCTTAGCTCACTGGCACGACTGCTGCAATTTGATCAGCGTTGGCAAAGTCCGCAAGCGATCAACCAACTATTTGCCAGGGCATACTCACTCGCAGCCAACAATGCAAATATTGCCTATTGGTACGGCGAAAGGTTAATAAATGATGAAACAGACAAACAACAGGGCCTTAAGCTGATCCAGCAGGCCATAGAAATTGCACCAGAAAATACTATCTATGTCGCAGGCATGGGGCAGCAGCAAAGCAGAGACGGCGATTATGCCGCCGCCTTTATTTCCTTCCGCCGCGCCATTGAACTGTTGCCCAAACAACGTGAACTACAACGTATTCGCGCCGCCAACGAGGCAAAATACGCATTGATCCGTAGCCTGCGCGCAGCGGATGGTATCGAGGATTTTAGCGGTGATCACTTTTTTGGTCTGACCATGCAACAGCGCCTGGAACTAACCGAGTTTATCCTGCAGCAGAAAGACAATGATCGCTATTTTAATTTTATTGCCGCCAAACTATTTCATACAACCAAACAGCATGCCCGTGCAGAGACCCTGTTAAGAAATGCAATTGGCGACTATGACGAACTGACAAATGCTCAGCAACTAACTCTGTTGGCCAGCGTGTTAGAGGCGCAAGGCAAAAAAGAGGCCCAAAAGATCCGTGACCTGCTTAACAAGATAGAAATGCGTGACAGTCACAAATAAATTTAAAAACCGACATTGATGGCAAACACCGTTACAATATCGTGCTTAGGGTCGCCAAACAAAATAACGACAACGGCATAAAAGTTTTCAAAAGATGTTTGACGATTAATGACTTTAGCCCCGGCACTGACGTGCCTCTTAAACTACAACGCGATGACACTGTCATGGATGTAAGCGTGGTCATTGAATAAAAACAAAAGAACCATCAATTCAGTCTTTAAGACAAGCAAGCAAATCCTGCCCCAGCTTTCGCATCAAATCAAAATACAGTTTTTCACCTGGTTCAAGCCCCATACCCATGGGATCGAGCGTGGCACTCTTCAGACTAGAGCCTTCCGTAACAATCTGAATCAACTTGCTGGGAAACTGTGGTTCGTTAAAGACACAACGGACATGTTCAGCTTTAACGCGCTGACGTACCTGTGTCATCCGTCTGGCCCCCGGTTTATGTTCAGCACCAATCATGATCGCGCCTATCGGCATCAACCCATAGCGCTGCTCAAAATATTGATAGGCATCATGAAACACCAGATATGGAGTTTGACTAACCGCGGCCAGCCTTTGTTTGAGCTGTTGATCGAGTTCAGACAAGGCTTGCTGCAGGCGTTTACCGTTGCTCTCATATATCGCCGCATGCTCTGAATCAAGCTCGCTCAGCTGGGCAACAAGCAGCCTGACAATTGTTTTGGCATTGTCTGGATCAAGCCACAGGTGGCCGTCGGTTTTTCCATGCCCATGTGCATCATGGCCATGATCATCTTGTCCGTGATCATTTTTATTGGCCTGCCACACCCCACCTTCACGGGCGTCAAGCAAGTGCATACCCTGCGCATCCATCAATTCGATAACGGTTTTAGACGCATCATAATTGGCCAATGGCCGGACCAAAAAACCTTCAACGCTCTCACCCACCCAGACAATCACATCGGCCCGTTGCAAGCTGCGTACCTGTGATGGTTTAAGCATATATCCATGCGGTGAGCTGTTACCGCTGACCAGCAGTTCAGGCACGGCCACGCCATTCATCACCCCTGCCACCAGCGAATGGATCGGCGCAATGCTGACCACTACGCGTGGGGCAGCCGCCTGGGTTGTGGTGACAAATACTGCAAAAATAGCGAGGCAAATAAAAGTTCTGAACATTGAGACGGGGATTTCCTGAAAACTGTTATGTTATAGTATAACAACTTCAGCTCGGACAACCACACATGACTGACACCGCTTCAGACCAGGCCTTTGCCCAACACGATCATCGTCATTGCATAAAGTCGGCACTGGCTGAGGCGGCGCGCATCTGTCGCGAACGTAACGGCCGCCTCACCGAACAACGCCAGCGGGTGCTGGAGCTGGTGTGGAAGAGCCACAAACCAGTCGGTGCCTATGTGATTCTGGAACAACTACGCACTGATGGTTTTAACGGCGCACCGCCGACGGTCTATCGGGCGCTGGACTTTCTGCTCGAACACGGCCTGATCCACCGCATCGAAAGCCTCAATGCCTACACCGGTTGCGCTCATCCGGGTCAACAACACGCCGGCCAGTTCCTGATCTGTTCACAGTGTCAGCGCGTCGCCGAGCTGGACGACCCGAAGGTTATCCGCGCCATCAACAATAGCGCCGCTCTGCATGGCTTTGAGGCTGATCATCAGGTAATCGAGATTCGCGGTCTTTGTCCCCAGTGCCAGGATCACTAAGCAATAATGGACAAAAAAATCTTAATCGAAACCAGGAATGTCTGCCTGACACTGGATGGCAAGAAGATACTCGACCAGGTTGATATCCGTCTGCATCAAGGCGAGATCGTCACCCTGATTGGTCCCAACGGTGCCGGCAAATCAACCTTGGTACGAGTGATCCTGGGTTTGATAAAACCAGATTCAGGTGAAGTGCGGCTCACCCCCAAACTGCGTATCGGCTACATGCCACAGCGCCTGACCATTGACCCAGTGCTGCCCTTAACTGTGCGCCGTTTTCTAACCCTGGCACAGCGCTGCTCTGAGTCTAAATTGCTCGAGGCACTGACCGAAGTCGGTGCACAACGGCTACTCGACTCGGCCATGCAAACCCTCTCCGGTGGTGAGACTCAGCGGGTGCTGCTGGCCCGCGCCATATTGCGTGACCCTGATCTGTTAATCCTCGATGAACCGGTGCAGGGCGTCGACGTTACCGGTCAGGAAGAGCTGTATCGACTGATCAGTACCATCCGCAAACGTCACGGTTGCGGCATCCTGATGATCTCGCATGACCTGCACATGGTCATGAGTGCGACTGATCAAGTTTTATGCCTGAATCGTCATGTCTGCTGTTCGGGTCATCCAGACTCAGTGCGAGTCGACCCAAGTTATGTCGCTTTATTTGGCAAAATGCCTGTGATAACGCCATACAGCCATCAACACGATCATAGCCATGATGCTCACGGCGACATCGTTAAAGATGACCACGAGGGCTGCAAGCATGGATGATTTTCTGCTGCGCGCCCTGCTGGCCGGACTCGGCGTCGCCCTGGTGGCAGGCCCGTTAGGTGCCTTTGTGGTCTGGCGCAAGATGGCCTACTTCGGCGACACCCTGGCCCATGCCGCCCTGCTCGGGGTGGCGCTGGGTTTTCTGCTTGATTTCAACACCAATCTCGGCGTGGTGGTGGTCTGTGTGCTGCTGGCTCTGTTATTGGTGGCCATGCAACAAAAACAAAAACTCGCCAATGACACCCTGCTCGGCATCCTTTCCCACAGCACCCTGTCCATGGGTCTGATCGCGCTGGCCTTTATGGAAACCCTGCGCGTGGATCTGATGAGTTATCTGTTCGGTGACATCCTCGCCGTCAGCAATACCGATCTCTACTGGATCTTTGGCTGCGCCGCCGTGGCCCTGACTGTCTTGGTGCTGATCTGGCGTCCACTGCTGGCCATCACCGTGCATGAAGAACTGGCCCGGGTTGAAGGTGTGCCCGTCACCTGGGTCAAACTGGCGCTGATGCTGTTGATCGCCATCGTCATCGCCGTGGCTATGAAGGTAGTCGGCATCCTGCTGATTACCTCGCTGCTGATTATTCCCGCGGCGACCGCCAGAACCTTTGCCCGCAATCCGGAACAAATGGCTGTGCTCGCTGCCCTAATCGGCTGTATTGCCGTCAGCGGTGGTCTATTCGCCTCGCTGGAATGGGATTTGCCCGCCGGGCCGGCCATTGTTGTTAGTGCCGCAGCGCTGTTTTTCTCTGCACCGTGGTGGCTAAAACTGAATCGAAACAAAACAAAAAGGAATGCTGAATGAAACTCTTTATTATCGCGTCTATTATTACCATGAGTCTGCTGTCTGCTAGCACAACTGTGTTTGCCAGTGAAGACAAACACCGCCACCACGATGCCCATGAACACGGCGTTGGCCAACTCAATCTAGCAATAGAAAACAATGACATTTTCATTGAACTGGAAAGCCCGGCGGCCAACATCATCGATTTTGAACATAAGGCCCAAAACAGTCAGCAGCAACAGACTATCGAACAAGCCATCAAGACCCTGCATGACGGTAACAAGGTGTTTGCCTTCAATGGCGCCGAGTGCCACATGACGGACTCCGAAGTGGAAACTGATCTGACCAAGATGGATAAGCATGATGGTGATCACGAAGAAAGCCACGCAGATTTCGACGTCAGCTATCAGTTTAATTGTAACAATGCCGCAGCCCTGACAAGCATTGAGGTAAAACTGTTTGATCTATTCAGCGGCACAGAAGAGCTACAGGTAAAAATGGTTACACCTCACGGCCAGAACGCTGTTGAACTAAGCCATAAAAACTCAATACTAGAATTTTAATGAACCAGCCTACTGTCATTCAAATCGAAAAACTGCGCTTTCATTACCCAAAGGCACAGCATGATGTACTCGATATTGAAAATTTCAGTGTCGCCAAGGGTGAGCGCATCTTCATCAAGGGCGCATCCGGTTGTGGCAAGAGCACGCTGTTGAGTCTGCTTGGCGGAGTTAACACGCCAAACAGCGGCAGGGTCTCAATCCTCGACACGTCGATAGGTGAACTCAAGGGCAGTAAACGCGACCACTTTCGCGCCAATCACATTGGTTTTATCTTTCAGATGTTTAACCTGATCCCTTACCTGTCCATGGTTGAAAACGTCATCTTACCGTGTCGTTTTTCAAAACCGCGCCACGCCAAAGCCATCGCCCGCAGTGAAACATTGGAGGCCGAGGCAATTCGTTTATTGCAACACCTGGAACTCAAGGACGAAGCGCTACTATCGCGCAGCGTCACCGAACTCAGCATCGGCCAGCAACAACGTGTTGCCGCAGCACGAGCGCTGATCGGAGCTCCAGAGGTATTGATTGCCGACGAACCCACCTCGTCTTTGGATGCCGATGCCCGTGAATCGTTTCTGAAACTCTTGTTCAACGAATGCAGCGCTGCTGGCACAACACTGGCATTTGTCAGCCACGATACCTCGTTAGAAAAATTATTTGACCGTAGTGTGGCGCTGGCAGAAATCAACAAGGCAGCGGGAGTACAGGGCTGATGGCCATCATCAATCTAGCATTACGCAGCATGTGGAACCGCAAGCTCACCGCCAGCCTCACCGTGATTGCCATCGCCTTGAGCGTCACCCTGCTGCTGGGGGTAGAAAAGGTGCGCAACGAGGCACGCAGCAGTTTTGCCAACACCATCTCTGGCACCGATCTGATCGTCGGCGCCCGTAGCGGCTCGGTGCAGTTATTGCTCTACTCTGTTTTCCGTATCGGCAACGCCACCAACAACATCTCCTGGCAAAGTTACCAGGAATTTGCCGAACACCCGAAAGTAAAATGGACCATCCCAATTTCATTAGGCGACTCACACCGCGGCTATCGGGTAATGGGCACCACTGATGCCTACTTTGAACACTATCGTTATGCCAAGACCCACGCTTTGGAATTTAGCCAGGGCCGCGCCTTTGATGATGTATTTGAAACCGTGCTCGGTGCCGAAGTGGCCGAAGCCCTGGGGTATCAACTCGGCCATGAGGTGGTCATCAGCCACGGCCTCGGCAATGTCGGCATCACCCAACACAAAGACAAACCCTTCCACGTCGTCGGCATTCTGAAAAAGACCGGCACACCGCTAGACCGCACCGTGCACGTCAGTCTGCAAGCCATCGAGGCGATTCACCTTGGCTGGCGCGGCGGCACACCACGACCGAGTCTAAAGATCTCGACCGATCAGATCCGCCAACTGGAACTGCAACCCAAGGCTATTACCGCCTTCATGGTCGGACTGACATCCAAGATCAGCACCTTCACGGTACAACGCGCCATCAATGAATACGAAGAAGAGGCGCTACTGGCCATCCTGCCCGGCGTCGCCCTGCAAGAGCTGTGGAGCATGATGAGCATCGCCGAACAGGCGCTGCTGGTGATCTCGGTGTTCGTGGTCATCACCGGCCTGATCGGCATGCTGACCATGATCCTTTCAAGCCTCAACGAACGCCGCCGCGAGATGGCTATTTTGCGTTCTGTTGGCGCACGACCGATCCACATCTTTGGCCTATTGGTTAGCGAGGCCGGGCTGCTCGCGGCCATCGGTGTAGTCGTCGGTGTGGTCCTGCTCTACGCCCTGCTGTTTGTTGCCCAACCCATTTTAGAAAGCCAGTTCGGCCTGCACATCAGCATTACCATGTTAAGCAACTATGACTTCAGTCTGTTGGCAATCATCATCGCCGCAGGTTTTATCGTCGGTCTGGTGCCTGCCCTGCGGGCCTATAAATATTCACTCGCCGACGGCATGACCATCCGTATTTAGGAGTAAACAATGAGACGATTAATCACCACCCTGCTGTTATCACTGACACTAAGCAGCACCGTCATCGCCAAAGAAGAATACCGCGACCTGTTCTGGGAAGACATGGTGCCTGCAGAGGCCGAGCAACCCAAGGAATACAGCCTAGACGAATTGCACAAACTCGACCAGATCATGGCCGCTGAAGAGGCCAAGGATGACAATATTGGCCGAGAGATAATACCCGAGCTGGCCGGTCAGCGGGTCAAACTACCCGCCTACGTCGTGCCTCTAGAAAATGACGGCAAGATCACCACTGAGTTTTTATTGGTGCCCTACTTCGGCGCCTGCATCCATGTGCCACCGCCACCACCGAATCAAATCATCTACGGCATCTCCAAGGCTGGCATCATGGGTGAAATGTTCGACGCTGTTTGGGCCTACGGCAAGATTCAGATAGAAACCACTAGTAGTGAACTGGCCGAGGCTAGCTATTCAATGGTGGTGGATAAGGTCGAGCCGATGGATCTTGAAGAAGAGGCAAAATAACCGGACATCTAATAGTCTTGCAATAGCCGACAACAAAACTAAGATAAAGACTTCAACCACATTCAACCCAGTGTATGGAGGGAATAAAGATGAAGACAAAATCCGGTATGGCACTCGCACTCATGCTCAGCATCGCGATCTCAGCCCCCTTCTCAAGTCAGGCTATGGCCGAGTCAGACAGCGTGAAAAAAATGGCCCAAATAGTCATGCAACTCAACCATCACCCCAGCACACAAGACAAACAGGTGCTCAGCAATATTATTGAACAAGGCTCAGCAGCAGAACGCAGCATCGCCAGCGCCTTGCTCAACATGCAGCACAAAGTCGGTCCCACAGACAAAGCCAGATTGATGCAGATTTCAAAAAACAAAGACCTGTCAGACAACACCCGTGAACTGGCCATGATTGTTGGCAAGATCAATCACCAGGCCTCGTCGGCAGACAAGCAAAAATTAGAGGCAATGTAGATCGCAAATACCTGAGCCATCAGCCCCGTAACACTCAAAGCTGGATGTTCCTCATTAATAGACAAGGGGCATCTGCTTTTTTTTATGCCGGCACTGAGTCAGACCAAAAATACTCAGGTTTATTGATGATAGAGATAGGAGGCTTAGAGCTAATTTGAGCTGACAATACAAACAGCCAAATCAAGTCACGGCGTTTTAACTGACACTCAGCCAGAAAAAACGCCGTTAAATTTCAATAATCCGACTATTTCAACAAATCACTAATAGATTTGCACTGCCATTCAGGAAAATGCTGTCTGACTAAAACATTTAAATCTTTTTCAAAAGCACTGTACTCTTTTTGAGTTTGAGTGCTTGTTTGTAGAGTCGATCTTCCTCGAATCATACCTGCCGCCAATGTGGCATTTGTGTATTTATCAATAACAACAAAACTACCTGTGCCTTTAATTTTTTCATAAGGATCAAAAGATATTTTTTGATTCAGGCTTAAGCGGCACTGGGCTATTTCATTTAATTCCAATTGCTCAGCAGGACGATGTTCAAGAGTATTAATATCGACCTTATAATCCAATTGAATAAAACGGCCAGGGGTCACGTTGGTTGCACGCTTGATCAAATAATCCGCACCAATATGCATGGGGGTTTCATTCATCCATACCAGCATGACCTCCAGCTGATCCGTCACTTCTGGAATATCAGACGATTTCACGATCATGTCGCCACGACTAATGTCGACTTCGTCTTCCAATGTCAGCGTAATGGACATCGGCGCAAACGCTGTATCAATAGCCATTTTATCCACTGACACTGCAGGCTGAATCACCTGTTTTACCCTGGATGTCTTCAATGACGGAAGCACTGTAATTTCATCACCAACGGAGATGGTGCCGCCAGCAATGGTGCCGCAAAAACCCCTGAAATCGAGATTGGGACGGTTAACGTACTGTACTGGAAATCTAAAGTGCTCTAAATCGGTGGTGTCATTAAGCGGAATGCTATCTAACAACTGCATTAATGGCTGGCCTGTAAACCAGGGCATATGTTCACTTGCGTTTACTACGTTATCTCCAGTTAAGGCTGACACAGGCGTGAAAATCGGATTAATAATTCCCAGCTCTTTTGCAAATGCAGTGTACTCGGCTTTAATTTGATTAAAGCGTTCTTCACTGAAATCCACTATATCCATTTTATTAACGGCTACCACAATATGTTTAATACCCAGCAGACGAGTAATATAACTATGGCGCCTGGTTTGAGTTTGCACGCCGTAACGTGCATCAATCAGGATGATCGCCAGATCAGCAGTTGATGCCCCTGTTGCCATGTTACGCGTGTATTGCTCATGCCCGGGAGTATCAGCAATGATAAATTTACGCTTGTCTGTTGCAAAATAACGATAGGCTACATCGATGGTAATACCTTGCTCACGTTCAGACTGGAGACCATCCACCAGCAAAGCCAGGTCAACAGTTTCACCTGTTGTGCCGTGTTTCTTGGAGTCTTTATTAATCGCCGCCAACTGATCTTCAAAGATCATTTTGCTGTCATGCAGCAGACGTCCGATCAGGGTGCTTTTGCCATCATCAACACTACCGCAGGTAATGAAACGTAGCAGTTCTTTGTTTTCGTGCTGCTTCAAATAGCCTTCGATATCGGTTTCGAGTAGATTGCTTTGTTCAACTGACATGTGCTTAATTCCTTTAGAAGTACCCTTCGATTTTTTTCTTTTCCATTGATCCGGCTTCGTCGTGATCAATGAGACGACCCTGTCTCTCAGACACTTTTGTCAAAAGCATCTCCTGGATAATCTCAGGTAGCGTTTCAGCATCTGAAGGCACGGCGCCAGTTAATGGATAACAACCTAAGGTTCTAAAACGGACTTTTTCCATCTTCGCAGTTTTACGCAACTCTTCCGGCATCCGCTCATCATCGACCATGATTTTGGTGCCTTCGTATTCAACCACTGGACGTTCTTTGGCGAAATAGAGATCAGGAATGGGCACACCTTCCAAATAGATGTATTGCCAGATATCCAGTTCGGTCCAGTTGGATAGCGGGAAGACACGAATAGACTCCCCCTTCTGATGCCTGCCGTTATAAATCTCCCATAACTCAGGACGCTGGTTTTTAGGGTCCCAGCGGTGGTTTTTGTCACGGAAAGAGTAGATACGCTCTTTGGCACGTGATTTTTCTTCATCACGACGCGCGCCACCAAACACAGCATCGTACTTATAAACATCCAACACCTGACGCAAACCCTCGGTTTTCATGATGTCGGTATGCATGCCAGAACCGTGTGTGAACGGTGAAATATTAAGCTCTTTGCCCTTGGGGTTGATATAAACAATCAGCTCCATACCCACCTCTTTGGCGCGTTTATCACGAAATTCAATCATTTCTTTGAATTTCCAGGTGGTATCAACATGCACCAGTGGAAACGGTGGTGGCGCTGGGAAAAATGCCTTTTGCGCAAGATGTAGCATCACGGAGGAATCTTTACCCACGCTATAGAGCATCGCCGGATTATCGAACTCAGCGATGACCTCGCGCATAATCTGAATCGATTCAGCTTCCAGCTTTTTAAGATGCGTAAGTCTTTGATTTGTAATATCCATACCTGCACTCTGTCATATAACGATATATAAACTTAATATAACGTTATGGTTTCTAATGAATTTTGCGGCCAAGTATAATCGTTATGGGCACTATTTTCACCTCGTAGTTCATACCTCAGGCAAACTTGACTAGACTACGGTTCCTGCGCGAAATCCGGTTTTATATTAAAATACCGCCCCTTTCACCCCAGACTCAGGTTCAGATTCCGAAAAGATGGCTCAAGATCCCGCACAAGACCCAGCAAAACGCATCATTGTCGGCATGTCTGGCGGCGTCGATTCGTCTGTCACTGCGCTGCTGTTGCAGCAGCAGGGTTATGAGGTGAGTGGTCTGTTCATGAAAAACTGGGAAGACTATCCCGACGGCGAGTGCCCGGCAGTGCAGGATTCCCAGGATGTGATGGATGTCTGCGACCAGATTGGCATTGAGATGGACGGCGTCAATTTTGCCGCTGAGTACTGGGACCGGGTGTTTGCCTATTTCCTCGAAGAGTACAAGGCCGGTCGCACCCCCAACCCGGACATCCTTTGTAATAAAGAGATCAAGTTCAAGGCCTTCCTCGACTATGCGGTGGAACATGGCGCCGACAAGATCGCCACCGGCCACTATGCCAAGGTGGAATTCCGTGACGGTTATTACCGTCTGTTAAAGGCCAAAGATCAGAACAAGGATCAGACCTATTTTCTCTATACCCTGGGCCAGGCACAGCTGTCGAAAACACTGTTCCCGCTGGGTGACATCCCCAAGCCGGAGGTGCGCCGCATTGCCGAGGAAAATCACTTCGTCAACGCCAGGAAGAAGGATTCCACCGGCATCTGCTTTATCGGTGAGCGCAAGTTCAAAGACTTCCTTAGCCAATATCTACCTGCCCAACCGGGCGAGATGCGTACTCCAGAGGGTGAACTAATCGGCAGGCACGACGGCCTGATGTATTACACCCTGGGTCAGCGCCAGGGCCTTGGCATCGGCGGCCGTAAGGATTCCAGCGGTGAGCCGTGGTTTACTGTGGGCAAGGATCTGGAGAACAACGTATTGTTAGTGGCCCAAGGCGAACACCCGCTGCTCTATAGTGATAGTTTGGAAGCCAGCAAGCTGGACTGGACCACAGGCGTAGCGCCGACGGCGCCATTCCGCTGTGCAGCCAAGACTCGCTATCGCCAACCGGATCAAGACTGCACTATTACCTGGCTAGAGGATGACCGCTGCCGGGTTGAGTTCGATCAACCACAACGGGCAGTAACACCGGGACAGTCGGTGGTGTTTTACAAGGATGACGAGTGCCTGGGTGGCGGCGTGATTGAAACCACAGCCAAAACACAGCAACTCGAAAGCAAGACAGGATAATCGGGGACAAGATGGAACACACTTATCGCGAACAAGTACTGGCCTTTGCCGGCGTCTGGCAGGCAGCCAAGCTGGTGCAGGATATAGCCCGCACCGGCACGCTAAACAACGACGATTTCGAGGCCTGTATCAAAACCCTGTTTGTCACCGACCCTGACACCACTGAAGAGGTCTATGGCTCAATCCAGGCAATGAAACTAGGGCTGAACACCCTGCTGGATCAGTTTGGTGATGCCACCAATAACCGTGACCTGGAGCTAACCAAGTACGTCATGTCGCTGATGCACCTGGAACGTAAACTTGATCGTGAACAACAGGTAATGCGCAAGATTGGCAGCGGTATTGAGCTGGCCAAGTCGCAGTCTGAACACTTCGGCTCAGTCACCCATGAAACGGTAATTGCCAGTCTGGCCGAGACCTATGCCAACACCATCAGCACCCTGACGCCAAAGATCATAGTTCAGGGCGAACAAGGCTATCTCAGCAACTCCAACAATGCCGCCAAGGTGCGCACCCTGCTGCTGGCCGGGATTCGCTCCACCATGCTCTGGTATCAGTGTGGTGGCCGCCGCCTGGGGCTGCTGTTCAGCCGTAAAAAACTGCTAAACCAAACCAAACAATTATTAAACGAAACTATTTAAATACAAAGCTAACAGGAATCACCATGCAATTATCAGAACTGACCGCTATCTCCCCCATCGATGGCCGCTATGGCAACAAGACCATCGACCTGCGCGCCATCTTCAGCGAATACGGTCTGATCCGTCACCGCGTGCTGGTGGAAGTGCGCTGGTTGCAGATGCTGGCAGCCGAGACTGGCATTGCCGAAGTACCGACCCTGAGTGAGCACGCCAACACTGCACTTAACAACATCGTCGACAAGTTCAGCGAAGAAGATGCACAGCGGGTCAAGAACATCGAGAAGACCACCAATCACGACGTTAAGGCGGTGGAGTATTTTCTCAAAGAAAAGATCGCCGGTAACGACGAGCTGGAAGCGGTGAGTGAGTTCATCCACTTTGCCTGTACCTCCGAAGACATCAATAATCTGGCCTATGGCCTGATGTTGCGCGAAGCACGCAGCCAATCGGTACTGCCGATGATGGATGACGTCATCAAGGCAATCTCTGATCTGGCCCATAAATACGCCGAAGTACCGATGCTATCGCGCACCCACGGTCAGCCTGCTTCACCGACAACTTTGGGTAAAGAGATGGCCAACGTCGCCTTCCGCCTCAAGCGTCAGCGCGAACAGGTGGTAATGGTGCCAATGCTGGGCAAGATCAACGGCGCAGTGGGCAACTACAATGCTGCTTTGTCGGCCTATCCTGAGCTGGACTGGCAAGCGATGGCGAGCAAGTTCGTTACCAGTCTGGGACTGGACTGGAACCCCTACACCACTCAGATCGAACCGCATGATTATGTCGCTGAGTTCTTTGATGCCGCGGCTCGTTTCAATACCATCGTCATCGACTACAGTCGTGATATCTGGGGTTATATCTCAGTGGGTTATTTCAAACAAAGAACCATTGCTGGTGAGATTGGTTCATCGACCATGCCGCACAAGGTCAACCCAATCGACTTCGAAAATGCCGAGGGCAATCTGGGCATGGCCAATGCCATCTTCCAACACCTGACGGCCAAGCTGCCAATCTCGCGCTGGCAGCGTGACCTGACTGACTCGACTGTGTTGCGTAATCTGGGTGTTGGCCTGGCCCACGGCAGCATCGCCTATCAGTCATTACTCAAGGGAATTTCAAAGCTGGAAGCCAATCCAGCGCGTCTGGCTGAAGACCTGGATAACTGCTGGGAAGTGTTGGCAGAGCCGATTCAGACCGTAATGCGTCGTTATGCCATCGAGAAGCCATACGAAAAACTGAAAGAGCTAACCCGCGGCAAGGGCATAGATCAGCAGAGCATGCAGGAATTCATCAACAACCTTGAAATTCCGGCCGCAGAAAAACAGCGTCTGTTGGCGATGACACCTGGCTCTTACATCGGCAATGCCGTTAGCCAGACTCATAATCTATAAGTTATTTTTGGCAGCATTCAGTTCTGTGAGCCACTTCACAGTTTTTTAAATCTGGATCGCCATAATAAACACCATGGCCATGCGACAACATTCCCCGCATCCACCCCGACGCTCTTTGTTGTTCGTGGCCTGATTTAAAACTTGCCCGAATTATCTCCCCGGTAATTCGGGTTTTTTTTGCCCTAAAAAAATAAAAATTGCACATACATGGTTTTGTGAACTGCCTCACAGTTTTCTGTTTCTGGATGTTCATAATAAACATCATGGCCATGCGACAACATCCCCCGCATCCACCCCGACGCTCTTTGTTGTTCGTGGCCTGATTTAAAACTTGCCCGAATTACCTCCCCGGTAATTCGGGTTTTTTTTGCCTGTTATCCGGCACCTTTCGCAGTAATTGATTTGCGAACTTAATCACAGATAATCCGGCCAGGCTTGGCCATAATGGCTTTGAGGGCAAAGACCAGCGACACTCCAAGTAAATATCCCAATGTTTATCCCGCTGGAACTGTCCTGCACTACGTCCGAGCGGTTGAGAACTGCTCGGGCTTTTTTCTTTAATCCACCCAAAAATCGACATACAATGAATTAACCTATCATTCACCAAGTGGGAAATGCAGATGCCTATAATGCTGGACGACTATATTCTGGGTGAGAGTGATGAAAACATCAGGATTGATAGCAGCGAAGATTGCAGCGAGGCCGTGCTGGCATTAATACGGCAAGCAAATCGTTCGCTCACAATTTTTACCCATACACTGGACCGTCGCATCTACAACAGCCAGGGCATTTATGCCGCGGCCCTCAAACTTGCTACCCACAGTCGTTACTCGCAGATACGCATTATCATCAAAGACTCTACCGATGCGGTTAAGCGTGGCAGTCGGCTGGTCGAACTTAGTCACCGTCTTAGCAGCCGGGTTCACTTTCGCACACCACCTATGGAATACCGCGACTTTAGTGAAGAGTTTGTCATCGTTGATGAAATTGGTCTGCTACATCGCAGATTGGCGACACGCTATGACGCTGACCTGAGTTTTTATGAACCTAAAAAGAGTCGCCAACTGCAAAAATTCTTTAATGACTGCTGGGAAAAGAGCGCTCAAGATGCCAACCTGCGTCAGCTACACTTGTGAGAAAACAACGCTGCCCACTGCTTCAATCTCTATTAGCACTACTGCTGTTTTCCATTGCTGCAATTGTTCAGGCCACCGAACAAACTCTTGAAGTCATCTCACTGCAGCATCGTCTGGCCGAAGAACTGTTGCCCGACCTGCAAGCCTTTGTCGATAAACAAGGTGTGATTAGCGCCAAAGGCAACCAGCTCATCATTCGTACCTCAGACAAAAACCTCAGCGAATTAACAACGCTGATTCAACGCCTGGACCAACCTATCAAACAATTATTGATTGAGGTCAGGCAACCTCTTACTTCATCTCGCCACAGCGATGAAACAGGCATATCAGGCAGTGCTGACCTGCCGGCTAAAAATGCCCATATCCGCCTGCGCAGCTACGGCACCAGCAGTCGTGATACTGCGGCAGCCGATCAACAGCTACAGGTTCTGGAGGGACACACAGCCTTGATCAAGACTGGCAAGTTGGTGCCTATGGTGAAAAAACAGCTACGCAGTGGTGGACAGGTGGAAACGATCATCGAGCAGCAGGACGTCAGCACTGGTTTCAAGGTCAGACCACGTCTAAATGGCGACATAGTGTTGCTTGAGATCATGCCCTTTAGCGCCAGCACTGGCGACGGCGTGATTAATCAACAACAAGTCTTTACCACGGTCTCTGCCAAACTGGGCGAATGGGTTGAGATCGCCGGCAACAGTTCCAGCCAGCAACAAACTAGCCGCGGAACGGTCTATAAAACACATGGACGTGATCAACAACAACGCCAGATTCTGATTCGCGTGACGGAACAGTAACCAACTACGCGATGGAGATATTAAACAATCTTGCAGAGCTGTTTTTCGATGCCGCCCCCTGGCTGCTGTTAGGCTTTGTCGCCGCTGGTTTTATCAAGGTCTGGCTGCCCGACGACCTGCTCAGCCGCTGGCTTGGTGGTGAAGGTCTATGGCCTATCACCAAGGCTGCTGTCATCGGCGCGCCTTTGCCATTGTGTTCCTGTGGTGTTTTACCTGCAGCTATGAGCCTGCGCCGCAGCGGTGCTTCACGCAGTTCAACCGTTTCATTTCTGATTGCCACACCGGAAACAGGGGTTGACTCCATCGCCCTCTCCTATGCCCTGCTGGGGCCGGTAATGGCGGTAATCAGACCTGTGGCAGCTATTATCAGCGCTATCTTTACCGGGCTTTTGACCTCATTGATTGCGCCTACTGATAGCGCCAATCATCAGAATGCCTGCTCTTCCTGTTGTGGCACCCATAACGAAGCTGTGATCGACAGCTGCTGTGACAAATCAGAGCAAAAACAAACCGGTTTTCTGAATCGCAGTATAAGTGCGTTGCGCTATGGACTAATGGAAATGGTCGATGACCTGGTGTTATGGCTGATCTTTGGCCTGTTGCTGGCAGCAGCAATGAAGACCTGGGCACCACCCATGATCCTGGCGGACTGGGGCAGCGGTCTGAGCGCCATGCTTTTGATACTGCTGGTGAGCATTCCCACTTACATCTGCGCCACTGCCTCTACCCCCATTGCCGCCGCTTTATTGCTGGCAGGAATTTCACCCGGCACGGTGCTGGTATTCCTACTCGCAGGTCCGGCCACCAATATCGCCACCATGGGCGTCATCCACAAAGAGATGGGCAAGGCTGTGTTGATCACCTATCTGCTTGGCATCTGTGTCAGCAGCATCACGATTGGGCTTGCAACCGATGCCGTTTTACAGGCCGGTGATATCAATATTATTGCCCAGGTCAGCGTTGGTAGCGAATGGCTACCACAGTGGCTTATCTATCTTTCGGGCTTGATTCTATTACTGGCAGCATCAGCATCAGTGATCAAAAAAGCCTGGTCAAACAAGCAATTCCCACATAATCATTAGCTCTAAAGAAACGCTTAAGATTTGCCGATTAACTTACAGTAATACCGGTATATTTACTTAACTAGGTATTAAGTCTGTTTTTATAGGCAGTTGAACGAATCATGGGCAAGCACAATGGCAACGGAACATAAGGTTAAGAGCATCGAAGTCACTATTGGCATGTTCGTCGCAGGACTGGATCGTCCGTGGGTAGAATCACCCTTTGCCTTTCAAGGCTTCACCATCAAGAGCCAATCAGACATCGACCTGATTCAGCGTACCTGTGACTTTGTTTACGTCGATGTTGATAAAAGCGCCTACCCGACTGCCATCACTGATGGGGCTGTTCACGATGTCAGCAAAAACAAAAAACGCGAACTGACCCTGGATGACATTACCCATCACAACACTGTTAGTGAACGCTCACCAACCCATGAAGAATTTAAACGCGCCCTGCTGGCATACAACGCTTTGGAACGCACCTTCACCCATGTAGTAAAGGATATTCAGAAAGGCAACAAACTTAAACTGCCGTTAATATCGAAAACCGTTATTCCACTAATTACCAGCATCCGGCAAAACCCAGACGCAATGTTGCAGATCTTAATGCTTGATTCGCGTCAAGCTACACTGGCCAGCGATGCCATCACCACTGCGTTTTTATCCGCCGCGATAGGACACAGGATCGGCGTCAAAAACAAACAACTACTACAGCTTGCCGTTGGTGGCCTGCTCTATGATGTCGGCAAACTTGCCTTGCCCAAGGAGCTATTGGATCAGCCACGCAAATTCACTCCGGCTGAATACAAGGTAGTAAAAAGCCATGTATCCAGTGGTGTAGATATTATTAAGGCTGCCATTGACAGCCAACCCGCCATCCTGACCATGGTTCAACATCACCATGAACGCTTTAACGGCAGTGGTTATCCGTCTGGCATGAGCAATCAGGACATTCCCGTGTTTGCCCGTATTGCCTCAATCGTCGATTGTTTTAATGCTATTACCAGTCACCGCCCACACGCCCAGGCCATGTCGCCGTATCATGCCTCACTAAAAATTTATGAATGGCGAGAGGTGGATTTTGATCCTCAACTGGTCGAGCAATTGATTCAAGTTGTCGGCGTTTACCCAATTGGCACACCGATAGAACTCAGCAATGGTGAAATTGCCGTGGTTGTCGCCCATAACAAATCACAGCGACTTCGCCCCGTTGTCGCAGTATTGTTAAACAGTGACAAAAAGAAGCTGAAGAAACCACGCATCCTTGATCTTGGTATAAAACCTAGCGCCAGCGATGGTGCGGTCATCAGCATTAAGACCACAATAGAGAGTGGTGTTTATGAACTCAACATGAAAGGGATTCTGGATTCCCTTTACGAAGACAAATAACAGCTATTACCAATATAGCAATACTCAACAAGTCGCTTCTTAGCCACCTTATCGCCCGCGCAGAAACAGCTTATCCAGGTCATCCATAGACATCTGCACCCAGGTGGGTCGACCGTGATTACACTGACCACTGCGCTCGGTACGTTCCATATCACGTAGCAAGGCGTTCATCTCAGGCACCGTGAGCTGTCGACTGGCACGCACTGAGCCATGACAGGCCATGGTGGCCAAAATCTCGTTACAGCGTTCCTGAATGCGACTGCTCTGCCCTGCCACGGCAAGGTCCGACAACACATCAGTGACCAGGGTTCTGGCATTGGCGTTTCTTAACAAGGCTGGCACCGAGCGGATCAGCAAGGTTTCCGGGCCCAGGCAATCTAATTCAAAACCCAAGCCTTTGAGAAAATCAGCATGCTCCACGGCCAGGTTGGCCTCACTACTGCTGACCGCCATGGATTCAGGCACCAGCAGCGGCTGGGAACGTATCCCCTCGTCGGCCCAGGACTGCTTCATGCGTTCATAGGTGACACGTTCATGGCCGGCATGCATGTCTACCAACACCAGGCCTTTTTCATTCTGCGCCAAGATGTAGATACCCTGCAGCTGGGCCAGGGCAAAACCCAGCGGTGGTGCCTCGGCCGGCCTGGACTCGGGCATTTCAGCCACCGCCCCACCAGCACTGGCCAGTGCCTGCATGCCCTGATAGGCGGCCTGTCCCTCCTGCACCCCCAGGGCAAAGCCAGTCTGGCGTGGTGCCGAAGTTGGACTCGCAGAGTGAGCCGATGGCGAGAAAAAATCTGCTGTCGGTGTGGGTTGATCAAATTCAGCCTGGCTACTTTCATGATGAGAAGACTGATCCCCCGGACGTAATTCAGCCAACGAGCGATACAGACTGGAAAACAGAAAGTCATGCACCATGCGACTCTCACGAAAGCGCACCTCATGTTTGGTGGGATGAACATTGACATCCACCTCCTCGGCAGGAATTTCCAGATAAAGGACAAAGGCTGAATGGCGACCGTGGTACATCACATCCTGATAGGCCTTGCGCACCGCATGGGCGATGACCTTGTCTTTGACCATGCGACCATTGACGTAAAAATATTGCAGGTCAGCCTGACTGCGGGAAAAGGTCGGCAGCCCAACCCAGCCCCATAACCTTAAACCACCGCGCTCAAAATCGATCTCGGCCGACTGTTCGACAAAGGGTTTGCCGCAGATGGCGGCGATGCGACGACGACGGCCTTCCTGATCTGAGGCTGCGCGCCACTGATGCACCTGCTTCTGCTCATTCTTAAGCGTTATGCCTACATCAAAACGACTCAGACCAATGCGGCGTACCACATCTTCCAGGTGTTTATATTCAGTCCGCTCGGCACGCATAAACTTGCGTCTGGCCGGGGTGTTGAAAAACAGGTCACGTACTTCGATGGTGGTGCCTTGTGGATGAGCCACCGGCTGAGCCTTGGGTTCAGTCTCGCCACCATTGACCGACAGTTGCCAGGCCTGGTCTTCGCCCTGAAAGAGCGACATCACCTTTAACCGCGACACCGAGGCAATACTGGGCAGGGCCTCACCACGAAAACCGAGGCTAACAAGGTGGCTGAGATCATCAAAGCTGGCAATCTTGCTGGTGGCATGACGACTCAGCGCCAGACTCATATCGTCATGGTGAATTCCGGTGCCATTGTCGCGGATACGAATCAGGGCGATACCGCCCTTTTCTATCTCCAGCTCAATCTGACTGGCACCGGCATCGAGACTGTTTTCAACCAGCTCTTTAACCACTGACGATGGCCGTTCAACCACTTCACCAGCGGCGATCTGGTTAGCAAGATTCGTAGAGAGGAGATGGACACGCTTCACAACTAGATTCCAATCAGACAATAAAAACAGGCCTGATTATACGTGAAAGGTAGTCGACTGAGGGGCTTTAAGTGTCCCGGGTTGGAATCTGTAACACCTGACCAATGCGCAGGCTGTCTGAGGTAAGTTGATTGGCCACACGCAAGGTTTTGAGGCTGATTCTATAACGCGAGGCAATAATCGAGAGTGTCTCACCACGCTCAATCACATGCTCACGTGCAGCAATCCGGGTGCCCGGTGGAGGGTTAGAGATAAAGTAGCTGCGAATACCGGACATCATCGCAACGGCCAGTTTCTGCTGGTAAGCATTGGAACGCAGGTTTTTCTCTTCTCCAGGATTTGAGATAAATGCAGTCTCAACCAAAATTGATGGAATATCCGGTGACTTCAACACAGCAAAACCGGCTTGCTGGACTGTGGTTTTGTGCATCCTGGCCACACCCTTAAGCCCTTTAACAACCTTGCTGCCAACATCAATGCTGTCTTCGATGGTCGCGCTCTGAGACAGATCCAGCAACACAGAGGCCAACATATCGTCCTTATCATCCAGGCTGACACCACCGACCAAATCAGAGGCATTCTCACGATTGGCCAGCAACTTGGCCGCCTCACTGGTTGCGCCACGTTGCGACAGGGCATACACCGAAGCCCCCCTGGCTCTCTTATCAGGGAAGGCATCTGCATGTATGGAGATAAAAAAATCAGCCTTATGCTTGCGCGCCTTTTCCTTGCGGTTGCCTAGTTTTATAAAATAGTCACCATCACGGATCATCAGCGGCCGCATGCCATCTTCTTTTTTAACCAGGTTTTCCAGTCTACGGGCAATTGCCAACACCACATCTTTTTCACGCGTGCCTTTATGGCCTTTGGCACCCGGGTCTATACCACCATGACCGGCGTCTATGGCGATAATAATGTCGCGTTCCTGTTGCTTAACAACCAGCTCTTTTTTCTTAATCTTGGGAGCAGGTGCTGCTTTTTGTTGTACAGGCTTTTTAACCGGGGCCTTGGCAACCCGCTGAGCAGGCTTGAATGACTTGCCACTCAACTCGACCACCAGCCTATGCCCCTTACCGGCGCTGGGTTTCAGCAGATAAACATTACCTTTAAGTGACTCTGTCAGCTCTATGACCATGCGCAGATCATTGCCGTTACGGATACCGGAACGAATCTTTTTGATAGCAGTATTGGCGTAATTAATTTTAGGCTTGTCGCCAGTTCTGATTACATCGATCAGATCGACCACGAAGCGGTCAGGTTTGGAAAGAGAGAAGTATTTGTACTTGATTGGCCCGGCAAGGTCCAACACGACTTTAGTCTGGTTATCGTGCTGACCAACACGCAAGGTGTTGTATTTGAGCGTATTTGCCGCCCAGCCAGCAGACATAGGCAGTGCACACAGCAATAGCAAACAAAGCAATTGCCGCATAATTCCTCCCCTTTTGATTATCATTCCTCGAGGCATCATTTTACCCTCAAAAAACAGTTATACATTTTTCTCATATTTTCCATGAAGATACAACACCTTTCTAGAAAAAAGACAAGATAACCTCCCTTTACCTTTGTTTCTTCGTCAGCAACAAAAAAAACTTTAGTCCTTAATTATTATTCAAATCCGCCAACTTTTCGATGAACTGCAGCCCGCTTTCAGAATTTGCTTGCAGATTGACCTCCCTGGATGTACCAGCGTAGCTGATATCGATCACCAAATCTGCCGCAGGCAAGACTCCCTCGCCCTTTTCTGGCCATTCCACCAACAAAATCGCGTCGTGTTCCAACCAATCACGCAGGCCCAGAAACTCCAGCTCTTCAGGGTCGGCCAGGCGATACAGATCCATGTGATAGACCTGATTTGCAGCCACCTCATAAGGCTCAACCAAGGTATAGGTTGGGCTTCGCACAGTTCCCTGGTGACCAAGCGCATGCAGAAAACCACGGGCAAAAGTAGACTTACCCGCCCCCAGCTCACCAAGCAGGTAGATCACACACTGCGCCGGGCAGACCTTGGCCACTCTGGCACCAAAGGCACGCATGGCCGAATCACTCTCTATCAATATCATTACTTACAATTGCTCACGGGGTGGGAGTTCTGGGCAATTTAAGTGAAGCGGCTCTATTATTCAATGCTGCTGAAAAGAAAACTGGAATACAAAAAAAGCCCGGCAACCAAATGATCACCAGGCTTTCGTCAGTTTTCCAGGATTTAGAGACTTACGCGTTTTTTGCCACTGAGCATGGCCTTGACCAAACTTTCCTTGTGAAAAACACTTTCAACAAACACACCAATCAAATGAACCATTACCAGCAACAGCGTGAAATTGGCAAACAACTCATGTGTTTCTTCCAGAAACTCGTTCTCCTTTTTACCGCTGCCGTTACTATGATGTTCGTGGTCATCATCGGCCTGAGCTGAACTTATGATCTGCGGTAACTGAATGGCGGTCTGCTGTGCCATCACCCCGGCCAACGGTCCTTTGCCCTCTTCCGCCCCGTAAAGCATCATCCCTGTGGTTGCCGTCATCAGCAGGCTGACCAACAACATAACAACCATCAGACCACCTAAAGGGTTGTGGCCGATGTAGCGTTTTGCATCACCGCTAATCAGGCCCTTGGCATAGGCCTTTATCTCTGCAGGTGAAAAAACAAAGTCGGAAAAACGAGCATGCTTAGTGCCAATAAATCCCCAGACAATTCTACTCAACAGCAAAATCACGATGACATAGCCAGACCAGCTATGCAGCCATGATTCCTCTTCACCACTAACATACGAAATGACAAACAAGCTTGCCAATGACCAGTGAAAAACCCTAATAAAGGCATCCCAGACATCAATCGTTTTTTGCTTTCTCATAACGTTAACCCTCTTCTAATATCTAGAATCAGATTAACAAACGAAGATAAAACCAGGCTTAACAGCCAGGAAACTGAAACGACAAAAAGTTTATTCGGTACAGAGGGAGTAAACCTCTTCAATAGAGGTAACACCCTTACGGGCAAGCTCCAGGGCATTTTCCTGCAAGGTATGCATACCCTGGCTAACAGCAAGATCGGCAATCTCTTTTGCAGGACGACCGTCGATAATCAGACGCGAAATTTCATTGCTCACCGACAACAGCTCAGTCACGGTGGTACGACCGTGATAACCGGTGTAATGACATTTTAAACAGCCCTCGCCACGTTTGAATTTTTCATCCGCATCCACTTTAAGGGTTTCCCGGATATGCGAATCGAGCTTTTCCTCAGCGACACATTCGGGGCAATTCACCCTGATTAACCGCTGCGCCATTACCCCAAGCAGGGTCGTACTAAGCAGGTAGCTTTCAACGCCCATATCCAGTAATCGAGTCACTGTCGATGCGGCACTGTTGGTATGCAGCGTACTAAAAACCAGGTGTCCGGTAAGCGCGGCCTTATTGGCAATACGCGCAGTCTCCTCATCACGAATCTCACCCACCATGATGACATCGGGGTCATGACGCAGAAAATGCCGCAATGCCTCGGCAAAGGTAAACCCCTTGGCCAGGGCTATCTGCACCTGCTCGACACCCTCCATGTCATATTCGACCGGATCTTCAACGGTGAGAATATGCGGATTACGCTGTTTAACCTCATTCAATATGGCATACAGAGTGGTGGACTTGCCTGAACCGGTTGGCCCGGTCACCAGAAAGATGCCATTAGGACGACCGATCATGCGCCGAACCCTGTACAGGTCATACTCACTAAAACCAAGTTCATCCAACGGCCTGAAACCAGCATCTTTATCGAGAATACGGATCACTACACTCTCGCCATTGACCGTCGGCACCACCGAGATACGTAGATCGATCTGTTTATCATGACGTTGCAGGCGGGCATGACCATCCTGCGGCAGACGTCGTTCAGAAATATCCATCTGCCCGGTAATCTTTACCCTGCTCACCAGTGCTGGTAACAAGGTACGGCTCAGGCTGCGAATAAACTGTAACTTGCCATCAATCCTGAAAAAGACATTCACCTTGTCCTTTTCCGGGCGAATATTTATATCAGAGGCCTTGCTATTCACCGCTTGCAAGACAATCGAGTTGAGCAAGCGGACAATCGGTTTTTTCTTGGCCTCTGCCTCTATCACATGCGCCGCTTCATCATTGGCGGCAACGGGTTCGATTATAGGATCAAGCTTTAGATCCTCCAGCGCCTCAATCTCCTCATAACTACTATAGTGAGTGTTCAGCCCTTCAGCGATCTCCTCTGCCGAGGCCATCACAGCCTCAATATTCATTTTCGAATTGAAACGCAAGGCATCAACCGCTGCGGCATCCAAAGGATTGACCATAGCAACCACCAGGGAATTATCAATCTCAGCCAGAGGCAAGACTTTGTAGTGCTGCGCTATTTCAGGCGGCACACGGGTAATCAAGTGCGGGGGGATTTCATAACCTTCCAGGCTGACAAACGGAATTGCCAGTTTGCGCGCCAGAGCAATATTCAACTGTCCAGGTGTAACCAGTCCCGACTCAATCAGAATCTGCCCCAGGTGATGAGTCCCAGTCGAAAATGACTTCTGAATCTTCAGTGCAGTATCGAGTTGTTCGGCGTTAATCAGCCGCTCATCCAGCAATACCTGACCCAGTCGAATATCAGGCATGCGCTTATGCACACTCAATAGCGCTCTAAGATCCTTGTCACCTTTTAATAAATAGGTCTGCATCAACGACTCTCTAACACGTGAATAAATTCTCTATATAAGGTCATCGCCCAAAGTGATCAGAGCTTTATTTATATTTGCGGCAATCTCTTTCCTACCAAGTTTTATATAAGTTGTTGCATATCTATCGAGTATCTCTATAATTTATCCCAGTATCATTATGAAAAACTGACATTTTTTGTGCTTTATAGAAAAGTCAGAAAACTGACAGATATGCATTACAGGGCGGAATACTCCTCCTCATTTCTCTGTCAATGACTTGACGACAACATGTTCGACGGCGTCATCAGCAGCTTTAACTTGTTGATTTTAAATAAGATCAACACCAAACAACAGAATTGGCATGCATATCGCATAAGTAAAAGCAGTCAGGAGAATTTATTATGAATGCATTGATACAAGAAGCTGAACAACCACGCTACGACCGTCTCGGCAACCTCGCCCTGGCAATGCCTTTGCCCGGCAAAGAAGGAAATCCAGACGAACTGCAAAAGGCGCTGAAACTATCTGGCATCCTGCAGACCACACTGGAAGTCGACAAACTCATCGATATCTTTGCCCATGAAATCATCAAGCTGGTTAACTATCAATGCATAAGCTACAACCACATGGAACACTCTATTAGTCATATCATCGGCCAGCCTGCCGAACACTCATGCACTTATCGCCTGGTAGTTGCTGGCGAATCACTCGGTGAACTGGTTATCAGTCGCGACAAAAAGTTCGCCAAACCTGAAACAACCCTAATTGAGACGCTATTGTGTGGCCTGGTCTATCCACTGCGTAATGCCCTGCTCTATCAAAAGGCCGTTGAAGCAGCGCACAAAGACCCACTCACAGGCGTTAACAACCGAGCAAGCATGGATGAAATCATTGACAGGGAAGTCAACCTATCAACACGTCATGGCACACAGCTGTCGCTGCTGGCAATTGACATCGACCACTTCAAAAAGGTCAATGACACCTACGGCCACGCCATGGGCGACTGCGTTATAAAGGCCGTCGCTGAAGCATCCAAGGCTGCTATTCGAACCTCAGACATGGTATTTCGCTACGGCGGTGAGGAATTTCTCATTCTGCTCAGCAATACCGACCGCGAAGGCGCTACCCTGCTGGCCGAACGCCTGCGTCAGAAAATTGAAGAAACCTGCATCATCTGTGACGGCACCCATGTATCTGCCACCGTCAGCGTCGGTGTCACCTGCATGAAAGCCAAAGACGACAGCCGCAGCGAATTATTTTCCCGCGCCGATGCAGCTCTCTATCAAGCCAAATCTTCTGGCAGAAATTGCTGCAAATTCTTTTCTGCAGAAGGCTAACGCATCTCTTCCACAATCCGATAGTATCTATACTAATAGTACTTACAGGACACAGAGATGCCTAAACTACAGCGCTTATTGATTGCCCTTAGCTTCTCTCTGCTACTGCCTGGTATCGTTCAGGCGGAGGTGGATAACGGCGCAACATCAGAACCACAAACCAGTCATATCGGTGCTATGCCCAGCCGCGGCATGACCATGGCCACAGTTAAACAACACTTTGGCGAACCCGATCGCCGTTACCCTGCTGTTGGCAAGCCCCCCATCAGCCGCTGGCAATATGAAGGCATGATGGTCTACTTTGAATCGAACTATGTCATTCATTCAGTAGCCACAGACAACAACCACAAGTAAAATTCCGGTCTAGCTACGATCAACTACTAAGGATCCGGCGCAGGCCGGATTTTTGCGTTTATGAATACACAAAATACAATACAGCTACCAGCAGAATGGGCCAGACAAAGCGGCGTCATGCTGACCTGGCCTCACGTGCACAGCGACTGGCAGCCCTTTTTAGAGACTGTTGAACCGGTCTTTTGTGATATAGCCCATCACAGCTCAGAGCATGAACGGGTATTGATATCCTGTTGGGATGACAGCCACCAGACACATATCAGCAATCTGCTTAGTGAGCGCGGCACAGACCTTAAGCAAATACGCTTTTATAAGGTAACTTCAAATGACAGCTGGGCCCGCGATCATGGCCCCATCACCATACTCAAACAGCAAAAACCGGTGTTGCTGGACTTCGGCTTCAATGGCTGGGGTAACAAATATGAAGCCAAACTCGACAACGCCATCAGCCGTCATCTGTGCAGCCAGGGCGCCTTTGCCAATAACGAATTTGAAAGCATCGATTTGGTCCTGGAAGGCGGCAGTATCGAAAGCGACGGACTCGGCACCCTGCTGACCACCAGCCGCTGCCTGTTATCACCCCAGCGCAACCCATCGCTGGATCGCCCACAACTAGAGCAGCAACTCAGCCAGCGTTTGGGCATCAACCGATTCCTCTGGCTGGAACACGGTCACCTGGCCGGTGATGACACCGACAGTCACATCGACACCCTGGCGCGCTTCTGTTCTGCTGACACAATCTGCCATGTCAGCTGCGATGAACCAGCCGATGAACACTACGAAGCACTGCAAGAGATGGCGGCCGAGCTAACAGCATTCAGACAGGCCAATGGCAAACCTTACAAGCTGGTTCCCCTGCCCATGACCCTGCCAATCTATAATGAAGACAATGTTCGCCTACCCTCCACCTACGCCAACTTTCTGATCATCAACAATGCCGTACTCATGCCAACCTATGAAGATGAACATGACAGCCTGGCCCAGCAACAGCTGGCAATGTGTTTTCCCGACAGAGAAATCATCGCCATCAACTGCAAACCCTTAATCGAACAATATGGCAGCCTGCACTGTGTCACCATGCAACTACCGGAAGGAATACTGGCTTAAGATGAGCAACAAAACCTTAAAAGTCGCACTAGTACAACGCAGCATCAAAAACAGGAGTTTGACCTCTAATCTTGATGCCAACATCAGCGCCGTCAAACAAGCGGCCGCCAACGGTGCCAAACTGGTTTTGCTGCAGGAGCTGCATAACAGCCTCTATTTCTGCCAGACCGAAGACACCAATAATTTCAACATGGCCGAGACCATCCCCGGCCCCAGTACAGAAAAACTGGCTGCCTGCGCCAAAGAAAATAAGATCGTCATCGTCGCATCACTATTCGAAAAACGCGCCACCGGCCTCTACCACAACACTGCCGTAGTCTTCGAACAAGACGGCTCGATTGCCGGCAAATACCGCAAGATGCACATCCCCGATGACCCCGGCTTTTATGAGAAGTTTTATTTCACCCCGGGCGACCTCGGTTTTACCCCCATAGAC
>Ga0316192_10000193_pt1 | contig 42756 bp, 42 predicted proteins | sample MerIslwburrow_MG_FD_204931 | JGI IMG/M metagenome (GOLD analysis project Ga0316192, IMG submission 204931) | Coastal sediment microbial communities from Maine, United States - Merrow Island worm burrow | ecosystem: Environmental > Aquatic > Marine > Coastal > Sediment | place: USA: Maine...
TGGTTCCTTCTTCACGCTCGGCCGTGACCCAAGCTTCGTTGGGCGCCTCGGAGTGGTAGCCGTCACCCTATTCTCAGCTAGCGCTTTGCTCTCGCTCTACCGGACGGTTTCGGTCGGAGCTCGGGCACCTCTGTTGCTGGCCCTGTTGCTGTTCGTCCCCGCTGCGTTCTGGTCATGGTTGGTGTTCGTAGAGTCGCCGGTGCCCGGCCGCTCCACCACGAGTGGCGTGGCACTGAGCTCGGCCTTGGTAGGCATCCTGTTCTTGAGTCGCGGGTTGCGAGAAGCCCGCTGGATCGAGGTTTTTGGCGGCTTGGCGGCGGTTGACGTGGTTCTCGCTGCAGGCCTTGTCAATACTGACACCGGCGCCGCCCCGACGCTGGGCGTCGCCTCGCTGGTGGTATTGGCTGGTATGACGGCGCTGTATGGCGTTCTGGTCGACATCGAACTGGCGGCCCACGCGTCGCTGGGTGCGGTCACCGAGTCGAACCAGCGACTTGAGGGTGAGAACAAACGTAACCAAGAGCTACTGCACGATCTGCGTAGCGGGCTGCTCTCGATCGAGGCTGCCGTTCTGCAATCGCAGGACCAGATGGCGGGCCCGATTTCCTCCGAGGCGGCGCGACTGCGTCGGTTGACGGTTGGGCATGGCCATGAAGGTCATTTCGACCTGGCTCAAGGGGTTCGGACCATGGTCGAGGCCAAGCGGGCGGCGGGGGCAGATCTGGCCTTCAGCGCGCCGGATAGTGCTACCGTCTCGGGCGATGAATCGGAAGTCCTGGCCATCGTTGACAACCTGGTGTCCAACGCTCAGCGTCATGGACGACCTCCGGTGCGTGTCGACATCAGGGCCACGTCCGACGGGATCGAGCTCGGCGTGGCCGACAATGGGGAAGGCGTCCACCCGTCGCTGGTTGACAAGGTCTTCGAACGGGGTGTCAGTACCGATCCCGAAGGTTCGGGGTTGGGGTTGAGTCGGGCCCGTCACCTGGCTGAGCAGAACAACGCCGAGTTGTTCCTCGATCTCACCTGCGAACGGTCGAACCGTTTTGTGCTGTCAATGAAGCCTGTACCGGAAGTGATAGGGGTGGCAGAAGGGGCTGCGGGGGCGAATGGGTAGCGCAGTACATCAGGCCGTCCTCGTCGATGATCATCCGCTGCTGGGGTTATCGCTGAAGGCGGCCCTGGGCCCCCGTGGCGTCGCACTGGAACTGATTGAACCCGGACCGGTTGAGGAGTTGGTGTCGCTTGTCACGGCCCGGGCGCCTGACCTGGTTGTGGTTGATCTCGGTATGCCCATCCCCGGTGGCGGCGTGAGTCTGATCGAGCCGTTGACGGCCGCGGAGCTCACCGTCGCCGTGCTGACCGGTGAATCGGACCTGGCTCTGCTGGCCTCGGCGGCCAAGGCCGGAGCGGCTGTGGTGGTGGCCAAGACGGAACCGATCGAGGAGATCCTCGACATCATCTGCCGCCTTGCCATCGGTGAGTCAGTCCGGCCCCATCAACGCAGCATCCTGATAGACGCCGACCGGCGGCTGACAGCCGAGCGCGAGGAACGGCTCGGTCCCTTCGCCACCCTGTCGGGGCGGGAGCGAGAGGTGCTGGCGGGTTTGATGGCGGGGAAGAGCCCGATCGAACTGGCCGAGGAGAGCTTTCACTCGGTTCATACCGTGCGCACACAGGTCAAGGCCATATTGCGCAAGCTTGGGGTCCGGTCCCAGGTCGAGGCCGTGGCCCACGCCTACGACGTGGGCTGGCGCCACCAGTCCGACGCCGCCGATCGCTGATCAGACTTCTGCATGAGACTCGGCGGTTGTTGCCACTAGCGTTCGCACGCGACGCATGTCATCAGCCTCCACAACGAGCCACGCGGCGGAAGCAGGGCCGACGGCAGCCAACAGTGGATTGAGCCCTGCCGCGATCCCCCAGGTCGATCCGAGGGCGATGATGGCCAGGACGGCGCTGAGACGCCGGTGCAGAATCGAACCGTAGGTCTCACGGTCGACGTAGCGGGCCACGACCGGTAGCACTAGTAGCACCGCGTCGTAGAAGTACAACCTTGGATTGGCGGCGAGGGCAAAGAGGGCCATGGTCCCGAAGAGGCGAAGAGGAGATCGAGCTTGTTCCGGTCGGCGCCAGACCGAGAGCACAGCCAGACCCAATACGGCAGTCACCATCAGCCAGACGGCCCAGACTGCAACGCTTAAGCTGCCACCGCCGATCAGGATTCGCAGGCTGGCCAGGACCGTTACTTGTAGATCGACGAAAGCATTCTCACCCTCGTTCAGGCGGGCAGTGTCCACGAGCGTGGTGAAGAAGTCACCCCAGATCTCCGGACCCAGGACCATTGAGGCGGCAGCCATTCCGACCACTGTGGCACCGAGCCCGGCCGCTGCGGCCCGGCTCCGACTCCACAGAAGGCAAACGAGGGCCACCACGCCGATGTTGGGTTTAATGAACAGCAGCGCCATGGCGCCACCTGATCGAAAACGTTGATCTTTGGTCCAGAAGAACACGCCTGCCGATAGCGAAAGCAGATAGAGGCCGCTGTACTGGCCGGTCAGCGTCGCTGTTATCACGGCCCCTGAGGCAAAGACGGCTGAGCCGATGGCCAAGTGCTCACCCGCTGGTGCTGGGCGGCACAGCGATAGCACCCGCAGGGAAGCCATGACGGTCACGAGTACGAGGCTGGCGGAGAACAGAAACGATGCTCGTGGCGGTAGCGGAGCGAGGGGTAGCGAGAGTACGAGGGTGTACGGCGGGTAGAGGTAGGGCAACTTGTCGACTTCGAATCCGCTATAGATCTGATCGAGTTCCCCACTTGTCAGGCGATCGGCTGCGGTATCGAAGGCGATCCAGTCCCGGTCGATGAAACCCGAGTCATCGGTGACCGCCATTATCGTGAGGCTAAGGAGAATGACCAGGGCTACGGCTAAGCCGAGGAGATGTAGTACATAGTCGAGACGTCGCCATCCGGGCGCTTTGTCCCCGATCTGATCAGCGTTCAGCACCACAACAGGATGGCCCCGGCGTGGGTGTTCTCCACACGAATCGGCCCCGATCCCGGCCGCACCCACACGGTCCCGCTACGGAATCGCGCCCGCGGTTTTGAGTTGCTCGATCTCGTCCCATTCCTTGCCCAGCTCCATGAGTACGATCTCGGTGTGTTGACCCAGTTCGGGAACGGGTTCGCGCACGAACCAGTTGGTCGAGCCGAAATCGACCGGTGAGGCCACCATGTCGGTTGTGGAGCCATCGGGCAGGGGAGCGGGCACGTAGCAGCCGGCGGCCGCCGCCTGGGGGTCGTTTCGCAGCTCCAGCGTGGTCTGCACCTTGGCCCACCACACGTCGTGGTCGTCGAAGATCGCCGCCCACTCCTCGCGGGAACGGGTGGCCAGCACCTCGTCCATCAGGGCCACCAACTCGGCCGCATGCTCCCGCCGGGCTTCGATGCCGTTGAAGCGCACGTCGTCTTCCCATTGCGGACGGTCGAGAGCCCGCACCACCTGGGGCCAGTGCCGATCGGCCTCCATGCCCAGCAGCCAGACCCACTTGCCGTCGCCGCAGCGGTAGCCGTTGATCAGGGGGTTGGGCGGGGCGCCGCGACTCACCGGCACGGTGTCGGTGCCGAGACGGGCGGTGACGTTGTGGTCCCAGCCGTGCATGTAGGCCCCGATGCGGAGCAGCGAGGTGGCCACCAACTGGCCCTCCCCTGAGCGTTCTCGGCTGTAGAGGGCGGCGGCCACACCTCCGGCGGCGGCCAGGCCGGTCATGTGGTCGCCCATCCCGCCCCGGGGATAGGGAATGTCGTTGCCCTCGGGAGTGATGGCGGCGGCAACGCCACCCCGACTGTAGAACGCCCCCACGTCGTAGGCGGCCCGGTCACGCTCCTCGCCGCTGAGTCCGTAGCCGCTGACGTGGGCGTAGACCAGGCGCGGATAGGCCTTGGCCAGCGACTCGGGATCGAGACCGGCCCGCTCCAGCCCACCCGAGCGGTAGTTGGTCAGGAACACATCGGCGGTGGCCAGCAGGTCGTGGACGAGTGCCAAGCCCTCGGGGGTGGTGATGTCGACGGCGATACTGCGCTTGCCCCGGTTGTCGAGCTCGAAGGGTGGGTTGATACTGTCGGGGTAGAGCCAGGCCAGGCTGCGGAACGGATCACCGGCCAACGGCTCGACCTTCACCACATCGGCGCCCCAGTCGGCCAGGATGCCTCCGCACGACGGCCCGGCAATCCAGAGGCCGAGTTCGATGACCCTCACCCCGTCCATCGGTCCCATGTCAATCCGCCTCCTCATCTTGGCTGAAGTCGGCCCAGGCTAAGCGGGGCCGCGGGGGAGGTCGAACTTGCCCGGTACCCTTGGGCTGTGCCTGCAACAATCGTGGTTGGAACGCAATGGGGGGATGAGGGAAAGGGTAAGTTCACCGATCTCTTGGCCAAGGAGATGTCGATGGTGGTCCGCTACCAGGGGGGCCACAACGCGGGCCACACCCTGGTGGTCGACGGCGAGACGTTTGCCCTCCAGTTGGTGCCCAGCGGCGTGCTCTACGATCACATCGTGCCGGTCATCGGTAACGGCGTGGTTGTCGACCCGTTCGTACTGCTGGCCGAGATGGACATGCTCACCCGGCGCGGCATCGACACCAGCAAGATCCGGGTCTCGGGCAACGCCCACCTGATCCTGCCCTACCACCAGCAGCTCGACGCCTTGCACGAGCGGCATCTGGGCAAGGCCAAGCTCGGCACCACCAAGCGGGGCATCGGCCCGGCGTATGCCGACAAGGCCATGCGGCTCGGCATCCGGGTCCAGGACCTGCTCGACGAGGAGATCTTCCGTGAGAAGCTCGATGCCTCGCTGAAGCACACCAACCGGGTGTTGACCAAGGTCTACAACCGACTTCCGGTCGACGCCGACTCGCTGGCCGACAAGGTCCTGTCGGAATGCCTGCCCGGGATCAAACCCCTCATCACCGACGCCATCGATCTGGTCCACAGTGCCCTTGAGGCCCAGCAGCACGTGCTGTTCGAGGGGGCCCAGGCCACATTCCTCGATCTCGACCACGGCACCTACCCCTTTGTCACCTCCAGTAACCCCACTGCGGGTGGGGCCTGTACCGGAGCCGGTGTCGGACCGAAACACATCGATCGCATCGTCGGGATCGCCAAGGCCTACGTCACCCGGGTCGGTGCCGGGCCGTTTCCCTCCGAGTTGTTTGACGATGTCGGTGACACCCTGGTCGACATCGGTCGTGAGTACGGCACCAATACCGGGCGCCGCCGTCGGCCGGGCTGGCTCGATGCCGTCATGTTGCGCCACGCGGTGCGGATAAACAGCCTCACCGAGTTGGCCATCACCAAACTCGATGTGCTCGACACGCTCGACACGATCAAGCTCTGTGTGGCCTACGAGATCGACGGCAAGAGGGTCGAGCGTCTGCCCTATCACCAGTCGGAGATCCATCGGGCCAAGCCGGTGTACGAGGAACTACCCGGTTGGAAGACCGATCTGACCGCAGCCACCGAGCCCGGTGATCTGCCGCCCGAGGCCAAGCGGTACCTCGAGTTGATCGAAGCCCAGGCCGGGGTTCCCATCAGTCTCGTTTCCACCGGCCCAGGGCGCGACCAGTTCCTGCACTATCGGGCCTGACGCCCAACCGTAGCGTCGGGACCTAGTCGGCCTTGGCCGGTTCGAGTTCGGCGTCATCGGTGCTCCGCTGGCGCCGTTGGGGCAGATTCTCCTTGGCCTCACGGGCGTCGGGAGCCATGCCACGAAGAATTGGCGGGATCCAGTTGTTGTCGGCGTCAAAATCGTCTCGCCGCTCGCCCTCGGCCGGGGGCGCAGGCAGGCCCCGAGCCTCCTGATCGGTGTCGAAGCCTTTGACCCCCGGATCTGGGTTTGGTCCGTTGGCCGCCCGGCCCCGTGCCCGCTGACCGGACATCGCTCTTCGCTTGGCGCCCGGTGCGGTTGCGAGCGATCCCGGCCGGGCCGGTGCGGCGTCGGCCAACCATGAATCGGTCACCACCGTTTCGGCCAACAAGGTGCTGGGCGACGAGGCGCCGATTGACGCCGACGGTGATCTTGAGCCTGACGGGACACTGGCCGCCGCGGGGATCAGTTCCGGCTGCTCGGATTGCTGTTGCCTGGCGATTGGCCTGTCGGCCGCCTGGCCAATCTTGCGGACCTCGCCGATCATGGGGGCGGTCGAGGTGCGCTTGCGCAACGGTGACTTCTGTTTCGTTCGCGTGTTCTGTTTCGGTTCGGCTGGTGGACGGCGCCGGTCATCGTCGCCACGGGAGCCTGAATCTGGCGACGATGCGGCCTGGGTCTCGTCGATCGGTGCCGGATCCTGGAGGTGTCGGCGCCCACCCCGGTCATGTTCAGCCGGTGTGGCGGTACTCGGCCACCACTGTCGCCGCTCGTGAAACAATCCGCCTGCGTCCACCTCTTCTTCGCTCACCATTGCTATGACCGGCCCGAATATTGCCGGCTCGGAGCCGGCGAACTGTTCGGTCGGTCGGTCTGCAGCGCCGGTCGCGGCGGCCGGCTTGGCCTCGGTGGCTGACCCTGGGTCGGCGAGCCGCTCGGGTTGGTAGGTGCCTTCGTCAGCGTCAGCGTCAGCGGCAGCGGCAGCGGCAGCGGCAGCGTGAGCCGTGTCAGCGTGGGCCGTGTCAGCGTGGGCCGTGTCAGCGTGGGCCGTGTCAGCGTGGGCCGTGTCGGCGGTTGTCGGTACCAGCGACGGTCGGGATTGCTCTGACCGGACAGCGCCCTGGTCGTCCGTCGTCGTGGGCGTGACTGACGGCTCGGCGGCCGAAGCTTCTGACTCGGAGTCCGCCGTCGCTCGGGTCTTGTCCTTTTTGCGGAGTGCGTTCAGTTTGGCCACTGCAGGCGTGGCGAACTCCTCTACCTGGTCGCCGACCTCGCCGACCTCGCCGACCTCGGCCATCGCTGGCACCTCGATGGTGTCCGGAGCCGCCGGTGCGTTCCCGGCTCCCGAATCGGCGTCGAAGTACTCAAAGAACTTTGATTCGCCGGTCTCCTGCTGCTTGAGGGCCGCCCGGCGCTTCTTGGAACTGCGCCGTGACCCCTTGCGCTCCGGGGCACCGCCATGGCGTACGCCGGAGGCGAACAGGGTGCACTCGGTGCAGGTCGGGTAACGTCGGCCTTTGGGATGAACGAGGCAGCTTTCGCAGAACTCGCCATAGCAACTGTCGCACACGTCGACAGCGCTATCGAATGGGTCGGTCTCACAACGGCCGTTCATGGCATCTTTCCAGGCAGAATGACATAGGCAGTAGATGCATCGTCGGGTGCGTTGGCCCCCTTGAGTTTTCCGTCCTCCATTCAGTGATCCACAGAAAGGTCCGTGGCGTGGTCATCACCAATGTCCTGGCCGAACGGTACGCCAGCGTCGAGATGGCTCAGCTGTTTGACGCAACCACCAGAGTGCGTCTGGAGCGTGAGCTCTGGATGGCTGTGCTCGAGGCCCAGGCCGATCTTGGCCTGACGGTTGAAGAAGGGGTACTCGAGGACTACCGGTCGGTCATCGACCAGATCGATCATGCATCGATCGAGCGGCGGGAGCGGGAAACCCGCCATGATGTCAAGGCCCGCCTCGATGAATTCAACGCCCTGGCCGGCCACCAGGATCTCCACCGGGGCCTGACCAGTCGTGACGTGACGGAGAATGTGGAGCAGTTGATCACGGCCCGTGCCCTCGAACTGGTCGAAGGTCGAAGCCTCGCTCTGCTGGCTCGTCTGGCCGAGCGAGCCGCCGAATTTGCCGCCGTTGCCATCGTTGGCCGTACCCACAATGTGCCGGCCCAGCCGACCACGGTTGGCAAGAGGTTCGCTCAGATCGGTGAAGAACTCCTGGCGGCCCATGCCCAGCTCGTTGCCGTCCGCAACAATCTGGCGTTGCGGGGGATCAAAGGTCCGGTTGGTTCCCAACAGGACCAGCTCGACCTGCTGGGGTCGGCGGAAAAGGTGGCCGAACTCGAACGCCGGGTGGGAGAACACCTCGGATTCGAGTTGGTGCTGGACGCCGTAGGGCAGGTGTACCCCCGCTCGCGGGACTATGCCGTGGTCTCGGCCCTCGTTCAATTGGGTTCGGCCCCGGCCAACCTGGCTCTGATGGTCCGACTGATGGCAGGCCACGACCTGGCCACTGAAGGCTTCAGGGCGGGCCAGGTGGGTTCCTCCGCCATGCCCCACAAGATGAACACGAGGTCCTGCGAACGGGTCAACGGCTTGTTTGTGATCCTTCGTGGGCATCTGACCATGGCCGCCGGATTGGCTGGTGATCAATGGAACGAGGGTGACGTCTCCTGTTCAGTTGTCCGTCGTGTTGTTGTCCCCGACGCCTTCTTTGCCCTCGACGGGCAGTTTGAGACCACCTTCGCCGTCATTGCTGACTTTGGAGTCTTCGACGGCGTGATCCAATCAGAGCTGGAGCGGTATCTGCCGTTTCTGGCCACAACGGCGCTGCTGATGCACGCTGTCCGGGCCGGAATGGGGCGGGAGGAGGCGCATGAGGTTCTGAAGGAACACGCGGTGGCAACTGCGCTGGAACTGCGAGCTGGTTCCGCCGATGGCCAAGCCCTACTCCGCCGGCTTGATCAGGATCATCGATTCCCAGGCCAACTCGCCGAACTCACGGCTATTACCGATCAGATCAGCACGATGTTGGGAACGATTGATCATCAGATTGGGGCCTTTTGCGCCAAGGTCGAAAAGATCACGGCAGGCAGACCTGAGGCCAACTATCGGGGCGCAGAGATTCTGTAGTCTGCAACCACAGCACGCCCACTCCCGTGGCCAGAGATCTGGCCGCCGAAGCGGGCGTGCTGTTCAGCCAAGACACCTTCACAAAGCTCTCGCCTGCGGCATGTGTCTCGTTCGGTGGAGTTTGAAGACTCCGTGGTTATTGGCTCCTGGTTGAGTCCAGGAACCATTCCCACCTGGGAACACTCAGGTCCCCTGATGGTCGAAACTCACGACACTGCGCCAGAGTTTCTCCTGGGTTTTGGCCTACGGCCAAGCACCTGGATGCGGCCGTAGAGCCGCTACGCCTTAGGCAGAGCGATTGATACCAGCCTCACGCAGGATGGCGGCCGGAACTCCGATCTGGCGAAACGCGATGTACGAGATACCCTTTCGGGCCGCATAACCTTTGGCTACCCGCACGAATTCCTCTTCGAGTTCGGTGATATCCACGCCACTGTCCATCGTGGCCATCTCCTCAACCAGGTTGAGGCGCTCCTGGGCCAGTTGAAGCCGCTTCAGGGCATCAGCCGACTCAAGTTCTTCTTCGATTCGCTCTAGGCGAGCTCCGATTGAATCTTTGGTTCGCTTGCGACCTCGCTTGGGACGGTTGGACTCAAGTGCCTCAAGATAGGCGCGGACAGACCGGCCTTCAGCTCGGCCCACGGCCAGAGCTTCCTTGTGGTCACTACTCATAGGTGATTTCTTCACGGTTGGCATAAACCCGGTTTCTTCCTAGCTATTGACTTGTCAGATTTCACTAACTTACTAAACGGTAGCAGGAGTAAACAATTAAGGCCCGAGCCAAGAGGCTCGGGCCTTAATGTCTTCATGAAATTGTGGTCGGGACCGGCGTCGATCCGGTGACCTACCGCTTTTCAGGCGGTCGCTCTGCCAACTGAGCTACCCGACCGCAACACTTCCGGCTGTTGCCGGGAAGTTGCGAACCCCTGTGGGGTTTGCTGTGTTGCTACTCGGGTTGTCCGGCTAAGCCATCCAACCCGTAGAACCCGGAGGTTCTTGCGGTCCTGACGAGATTTGAACTCGCGACCTCCGCCTTGACAGGGCGGCGTGCACTCCAGACTGCACTACAGGACCTTGATACTTGTGTGATATTGCTCATCAGTGACCAAACCGGCGGGTTGATCACCTTGCACCCCCAACGGGATTCGAACCCGTGTTGCCTGCGTGAAAGGCAGGTGTCCTAGGCCACTGAACGATGGGGGCCAGAATAAGATTCTACTATCTGGTGTTCGCTGACTAGAACTCGCTGACTGTCCCGAGGGCAACTGTCGTTCCTGGGGCCTGATCAATTTAGCACGTGGGTTAACATCCGCCACCTAGATATTGGTCCTTGAGGCAGATCTCTTGGACGGGAGCGGTGGAATCGGGTCCGTGGACGGCGGATGTTGGGGGGTTACGGTCGAGGTCATGCGCCCTCTACTGCGTCATCTGGCGGCACCTGTCCTGGGTTATCTGCTCGGGGCCATCCCCAGTGCCGTGGTGGCCGCCCGCCTGGCCGGAGGGCCCGATCTGCGCTCGGCAGGCAGCGGCAACCCTGGTGCGGCCAACGCCGCTGCGGTTCTGGGGCCGCGTTACGGCTTGTCGGTGTTGGCGGTCGATGTGGCAAAGGGGGCGGCGGCCGGGCGGGCGGGCTTTGCCCTCGCCGGGCCGCTGGGGGCGCAGGTTGCTTCGACCAGCGCCGTGGTCGGTCACTGTCATCCGGTGTGGTCCGGTTTTCGGGGTGGGAAGGGTGTGGCCACGAGTGTGGGGCAGGTCCTGTCGACCCTGCCCGCCTACTTCCCCTTCGACGCCGCGGTGGCCGTGGCGACCGCGGCCTCCCCCCGCTGGAAGCAACGGGCCTTCGCCGCCACCGGAGGGGCTTCGCTGGTTTGGGTCCTGGCCTCGCTGCTGTGGTGGCGACGGGGTTGGCCCACGGGTTCAGGCATTCCCGCCACCGGGGCCCTGCCGGTCGGCGCCGTGGTGTCGAGCGCGGTCATCCTGAACCGGTTTCGGGTTGCAGCCCGATCCATCGACGGGGGCCATCGCCACCCCACGGGTCATGACGAGGACCGCAGTCAAGGCCGTGAAGGTTAGGACGGGAATGTGCAGGCCTCCGGCCCCGTTTGATTCATCAACATGACCATTCCGGCGTTGATCACCGACTCGACCGCCCTGTTGAGCTCCGAGCAGGTTGCCGCAACCGGAGCCCGGGTTGTCCCGGTGACGGTGACGATCAACGGGGTCGACCATCTTGACGGTGTCGACCTCGATGTCGATGCCTTCTACCGGCGTTTGAGCAGTGACGCGGATCTGTCGATGTCGACCGCCCAACCCAGTCCGGCCCGCTTCCTTGAGGCCCTGAACGCAGCCGAGCGGGCGGGGGCCGCCTCGGCTGTGGCCGTGTTGGTCGGTTCGGCCTACTCGGGAACCCTTGACTCGGCCCGAACCGCGGCCATGCACTCACCGATCCCGGTTACCTGCGTGGACACCGGACAGGCGTCGTTTGGGATCGGCCTCTGTGTCCTGCGGGCGGCCGAGGTCCTGGCCGCCGGGGGCGATGGGGCCGAGGTGGCTCGCGAGGTGGAGTTGTTGGCGGCCACGATCGAGAGCGTCTTCATCATCCAGGCCCGGGAGTTGGCGCTCGCCTCGGGCCGGTTCGTCGACACCGGCCTCGAATCGGCCCCGGAGGGAGAGCACAACGCGCCGATTCCGGTACTCAAGCTGGCGGCGGGTGAGCTTTCCGTCGTTGGCGAGGTCGTCGACCTCGACGAGGCCATCGAGGTCATGGCCAGGGAGATATTGGCCAGCGGACGTCAGTTGAGGGTTGCCTCCGGCCTGGCCGATCCAGCCACCGCCCCCGTCGCCCATGGACTGGAGCAGCGCCTGCTCGAAAGCCCCCTGGTCGAGGAACTACTGCACTACCGCGTCGGCCCCTCGGTCGCCGCCAACACCGGCCCCGGCACCGCCGGCACCTTCCACCACCCCCTCTAACCCCCACCCCCACTAGCCAACCACACCACACAGCCCACCCCGGGGTGTTTTGGCCCTCGGCCAATACTCCAGGCGTCCGCAGGGTGCACGTGTAGTTAGTCTTCGTCGACCGGGGGGAGCGTGGTGGTCAGGGACTCGACGATCTCGTGCAGGATGTAGCCCAGTTGGTGGTACATGAGATGCAATTCGCCCTCTGGCCCCTCGAAGTCGAATTCGTCGTCGTCTTCGCCGATGTCGAGTCGGGTGCCGAGCACGAGTCGAACGTCGTTGATGATCCCCATCCATGCCGTCAGGGTCTCGTCGGTCCAGTTGGCCTGACCGACGGTTTGTCGCATCAGCCCAACCGCTTCCCGCCTGCGGTCGGCGAGTTCCTCGCGGGCCAGGATCTGGTAGCCAGCGTCACGCTCGGGGTCATCCACATAAGCGGTGGGGAAGAGGCGGCGGACGTCGTCGCTGTCGGTGTCGAGCAGTTCCTCCAGCCGATCAGCCAGGGCCAGAATCCACTGCTGGGCCTCGGGCGCCAACTGCACGGCGAAACCGTTGCGGTTGGGGCGAAAAAGCCGGGGTGAATTGAAGAACATCAGATCAGGAGTCGTGTTCCATGGTGGCCCAAAGGCCCTCGCCATGGAGTCGGAAGACGTCGCGCTCGGCTTCGGTCCGGGTTCCGCTGGTGACCGAGGCTCGCCCCTTTTCGTGAACGTCGAGCATCAGCTTGTTTGCTTTCGCCTCGCTGAAGCCGAAGAGCTTGCGAAAGACGAAGGCGACGTAGCTCATCAGATTGATCGGGTCGTTCCACACCACGACCACCCACGGTCGGTCTTCTTCAACGACGGAATCGACATCCGGCTGCTGAACTTCGACGGGCGCAGTCATGGATCCATTCTGGCCAGATCGGAGCCGGCAATCACTTCTTTTGCGCCAGTCTCCGGCCCGGATGTCCCGCTGCGGGCTCGGGGTTGCCAGGTGTCGCTGTCGGAAGCGGCCTCCAGCGGGGCCCGCTGGTACAGGGCCAGAACAACGTAGACGACGGCCGACCAGACGATGGTGGCCCCGATGATGTGGGCCTCAACCAGGCCCGCTGGTACGCCCGTGCCGTACTGGATGTAACCGATCAGGCCCTGAATGACCATGGCCAGCAGGAGCCAGCGGGTGGCAGATTGGGCTGGGCCCGGGCTGCGGTACAGCTTCAATGCCAGCACTACGGTCGCCGCCACCAGCAGCCAGACGAGAATGGCGTGGACTCTGGTTATCGCGACCAGGTCGATGTCCAGCCGGTCGGCCCGGCTGTCACCACTGTGGGGGCCGGTGCCGGTAACCAAGGTACCGACCGTCAGCACCACGATGGCCAGGGCCATAACGAGGCGGCCCAGCAGGATCGTCCGGCGGTCAACGGCGGGAACCGGTCGCGACGGGCCGTTCGAAGCCTTGACGAACAACACCACGGCGTTCCACAGCAGTACCATTGACAACAGGAAGTGGGCGCCGACAAAAAGCGGGTGAAGGTCGACCCGCACCGTGATGCCACCGAGCACGATCTGGCCTGCAACCCCCGCCACCAGACCCCACGCCCAGATGACGAGATCGTTACGGCGGGGTACCCGGCGGTAGGCCAGCAACGCGGCCGAGATGACGGCAACGGCAACCACGCCGGAAAGTAGTCGATTGCCGAACTCGATCCACGGGTGGAGGGCCAATTCGGGAACGATGCGGTCTTCGCTGCAGGCGGGCCAGGTCTCGCATCCCAGACCGGCCTCGGTCAGTCGCACCGCGGCACCGGTAGCTACGATCACCGCCAGCGACACGCCGGCCAGGAAAACCACCCTGCGATACTGGTGGGGGTTGAGGCGCACGAAGCTAACGCTAGCGGTCCGATGGGCTGCGACCTCCTGGGGGCTCAATATGGCAGCTTGTTGGTTGTCGCAGTCTCGACTCGAACAGTTGGGCGATCGCGGGGTACCCTTCGCCGAGTGGCGATGACAGCGACTTCCGCACGCCCTCGTGCGCTGGCCTTTTTGGCCCTCACCAAACCCCGAATCATTGAGCTTCTGCTGGTGACGACGGTGCCAACGATGATGGTGGCCCATGGTGGCTGGCCCTCAACGTGGTTGGTGATCGCCACCGTTGCCGGGGGCACGTTGGCCGCTGGTGGAGCCAACGCCTTCAACATGTACCTCGATCGCGATATTGATGCGCTGATGAAGCGGACCGAGGGGCGGCCGCTGGTCACCGGCGAGGTGACGCCGAGCGAGGCGCTCGTCTTCGCCTCGTTACTGGAGGCAGCGGCCTTCGCCTGGCTGTGGATGCTCGTCAACCCCCTGTCGGCATGGCTGGCCCTGGCCGCCACCGCCTTCTACGTCGGGGTCTACACGATCTGGTTGAAGCGCACCTCGACGCAGAACATCGTCATCGGTGGCGCCGCGGGGGCGGTGCCGGCGTTGATCGGCTGGTCCTCGGTTACCAACGAGGTCGGCTGGGCTGCGGTTGTGTTGTTCGCCGTGATCTTCTTCTGGACACCACCCCACTTCTGGGCCCTGGCCATCAAGTACGAGGACGACTACTCGGCGGCGTCGGTGCCCATGATGCCCGTTGTCGAAGGCCATTGGAAGACGGCCCGTCAGATCCTGGCCTACTCGGTCGTGGTCTGGGCCCTCACGGTCGCCCTGTGGTTCATCGCTCCGGTCGGTTGGCTCTACCTGGCCACGGCCATGATTCTCGGTCCCGCATTCACCGGCGGAGCCTTAGTGCTAATGCTTGACGCCTCGCCCGAGGTGCAGGCCCGACGGGCCATGAAGTACTTCTCGTTCTCTATCACCCACCTGACCGTGCTGTTCTTGTCCCTCGCTGTTGACCAACTGGTCGGCTGGGGACTATGACAGTTTCGATTTCTGGTAGCTGACGCGGTTACAGTACGTGGCCGCACAACCCCCAACGTGCAGCCGCGCGCTGTCCGTTCGTCACACGCCAGCTCCCCTATCCCGCCCTCGTCGCGAGGTCAACCGTTCATGACAGTTATAGAAACTCGCCCCGAGACCGAAGCGCCTCCCATTGGCAACGCGGTTCCGCCCAAGACGCTTGACGCTCTCGTCGGGTCGTCCGATCACAAGACGATCGGTCGTACCTGGATTGCCGGCGGCCTCGTCTTGTTGACCGCGGCCACCGTGATCTCAGGTCTCGCCGGCTTTGAAGCTTCGGACCTGGGCGGTTTCGCCCTGGTTGAAGATGGTGATCAGTTCGCCCAGCTGTGGTCGCTGGGGCGGGTCCTGTTCCTCTTCGGCGGTGTCCTCCCCATCCTCGTCGGTTTGGGCACGTTCCTGGTGCCGCTGCAGATCGGGGCGCCAGCCCTGGCCTTCGCCCGAGGTGCCTCCGGCGCGGTGTGGACGTGGATGGTGGGCATCGGCCTGCTCATCGGTTCCTACGTCCTCAACGGCGGCCCCGGTGGCGGGCAGGGCGACTTTGTTGTCCTCTGGGCCACCTCCCTCGGAGTGGTTGCCCTCGCCCTGATGTGGGCCATGACGATCCTGGCCACGACCATCCTCGGTGCCCGAACCCGGGGCATGAGCCTCGATCGGGTCCCGGCCACCACCTGGTCGTTCTTCGTCTTTTCTCTGTTCGGTCTGCTGGCGCTACCGCTGCTGATCGCCGAGTTGGTCATCGTCTACGTCCAGGTCCGCCACGGCTTCCTGCCGTTGGGATCACGCCTTGGGCTCACCGGCGTGGTCGACAGCCTCAGCCTGGCCCCGACCATCTACTGGCTCGGCATCCCGGTGCTCGGCATCGCCGCCGATGTCATCGGGACCCATACCTCCCGCCCCGTCCGGGCCCACCGGGCGGTTCTGGCCTCCATTGGCATGTTGGGCATCACCGCTTTCGCCTCGGAGTTCTTCAGCTTCGCCAGCTCCCGCACCGCCGACTTCAACAACGAACTGTTGATCATCGGGGTTGCGGCCAGCATCCTGCCGATCCTCGGCGTGCTCGGCCTTGTCGGCGACAGCCTGCGTCAGGGAACGCTGCGGATGACCACCGCCCTGCTCGGCTCCCTCATTGCTGGACTGGTCCTACTTCTGGCCTCGGTCACCTCGTTGCTGGCCCAGGCCGCTCCCGTGGCCGTGTTCATCGACGAGGACACACCGGTCTCGTTCGACCTCGATCGTGTGCTCGTTCTCAATGGCACGACCTTCCACGACGGCATTCGGGGCATGGTCCTGGCCGCCACGATGGTCGCCATCATCAGCGCCCTGCACCACTGGGCCCCGAAGCTCTGGGGCCGTCGTCTCAGCGAACCCCTCGGGCTGCTCGGTGTGGCTTCGGCCGCCGCCGGCGGTGTGCTTTGGGGCCTTGGGTCCATCCTGGCCGGAATCGATGATCAGGCTGCCTACCCGGTTGCCGATCTCGTCGGCGGGGAGAATGTCGAGTTCTTCAACCTCATCGCCGCCGTCGGCATGGTCCTCGTGGTGGTTGCGGCGGTAACCGTCACCGTCAACGCTCTGGGCACCGCCCTGGCCAAGGGCAGTGGCAAAGGCCCCGATCGATGGACCGGCGCCACGCTGGAGTGGGCCACGGCCTCGCCCCCCGCCTTCGGCAACTTTGAGCGTGCGCCCGTGGTCCGCTCAGCGCTCCCCCTGATCGACGGCAAGTCAGACACCGGCAGCGGCCCCGCCCCTGGTGACGACGCAACCGCCGCCGATGACGACGCCACTACCGACCTGGAGAGCTCGCGATGACCGACGTCACGCTCTATGACGCCATCCCCATCGATGTTGATCAAGGAGAACCGGCCCGGCCCCGGCTCCTGCTGATTGCCACCAGTCTGGTTAGTGCCGCCTTCTTCGTCGGTTACTCAGGCCTCGTCGGTTTCTACCTATCGGAAAGGGCCGCAGTTCGGGCCACCGGTGGCCAGTGGCTGCCCGAGGGCGTGACGATCCCCCTCACCCAGCCAAACTTCATGATGACGACCATGGTCTTCTCGGTCTTCTCCGTTTACTGGGCCGTGTCGTCGATCCGGGGTAACGATCGGGCCAACGCCCTCGTGGCCTTCGGGCTCACCCTGATGTTCGGGTTCGCCCAGATTGCCCAGACCGGCTTCCTGCTCACCATCATGGACATGCCTGCGGCGGAGAGTTCGCAGGCCGTGCTGATCTACTCCCTCGTCGGAGTCCAGGTGGCGATGATGGCCGCGGCCATGGGTTATGTGGTGGTCATGACCATCCGTACCTTCGGCGGTGGCTACTCGGCGAAGGATTATGAAGGGGTTCTGAGCGCTGCAATGTTCTGGACCATGGCCGTCGGGGTGTACTCAATACTGTGGTACGCCGTCTACATCACGAAATAGGACGAGATGTTCACCTGGGGTTCTAGATACCTTTTTGCCATATCCGGCGTCTCCCTGCTGGGAGCGGCCCTCTACGGGTTGTTCAGCGGTGGTGGTCCGCTCGGAGTTGTGAGTATCGGTTACAAGGGCGGAGTCGGTGACCACACCGGTTACGCCGTCCTGGTTGCGCTGGCCGTGGCCAGCGGTGCCTTGGCCGTACTCAACCTGATACTCCGGGACGGCGATGCCGACGAGGCCGCGGCCTCCGTCGGCGCCAGCCAGGCCTTGGTGGTCTCCACGCCCAAGGTCGTCAGCTTCTGGGGTCCCTTGACCGCTTTCGGTGTGGGTTGCCTCGCCGTTGGTTTGTCGGTCGGCCAGGGCTACTTCATTCTCGGGGTCGTGGTCCTCTCGATCGTCACCCTCAACTGGACGGTTCTGGCCTGGTCCGATCGGGCAACCGGCGACGCCGAAGTCAACGACGTCATCCGCCAACGGGTCCTCGGCCCGCTGGAGATCCCCATGCTTTCGATGCTGGGTATCGCCGTGCTGGTCATCGCCGTCTCCCGGGTGCTGCTGGCGGTTCCCGCCGCAGCCGCCACGTCCATCGCCGCCTTGCTGGCGGCCATTGTCTTTGCCACGGCCATCGGCATCGCCAAGTCCAATGCCGGCCGCTCGGTCATTGCCGTCGTAGTGGCCGTGGGCGCAGTGGCGGTCCTGGCCGGCGGCATTGTCGGTGCCGCCTTTGGAGAACGTGAGATCGAACACCATGGGGCGGAAACCACCGACCATGGTGACGAAGGAGAAGGCGAGTGACCATCCACCATCGAATGTCGACAGCACTGAAGCCTCGTCGACGCCTTCTGGCCCTGGTTGCCGTCATTGGTGCCCTCAGCGCCGCCTGCGCCGACGACAAACCCCTCAACACCTTCGAGCCCAGGGGCCCAAAGGCTGAGGCCATCTACGACCTGATGTCGCCAATCTGGGTCATCACCGGCATCGTCTTTGTCCTCGTCATCGGTGGGGCCATCTTCCTCGCCATCCGCAACCGGGTCAGCGCCGAGGATTTCGACTACGAAGATCTCCCCGAACAGCTCCACGGCAACGTTCGCCTTGAGGTGATGTGGACTATCATCCCCGCGGTCGTGCTGATCGGCGTGACCATCCCGGTCATCGCCGGAATCTGGGAGCTTGAGGAAGTCAACGAACCAGGCGAGATCGACGTCATGGTCATCGGCCAGCAGTGGTGGTGGGAGTACCGCTACGACGTTGACGGCGATGGCTTCTTCATCGACGCCAACGGTGATGGCGAGGCCGACCAGTCCCTCACCGGGGCCGACGCCGACCTGCCACTGGAACTGCTCCTTGACCCTGACGATGTTGTCGTCGCCAACGAGCTGGTGATCCCCGCCGGGGAACAGGTCGACCTGATCCTGACCTCACGGGACGTGATTCACTCGTTCTGGATCCCCCGTCTCAACGGCAAGCGCGACACCGTGCCCGGCCGTTGGCACACATGGTCGCTCCAAGCGGACGCGGCGGGTAAATACACCGGCTGGTGCACCGAGTTCTGCGGCATGTCCCATGCACGCATGCGCATGTCGGCCATCGCTCTCGAACCAGCAGAGTTCGACGAATGGCTGGCCAACCAGACCAAGCCGGCCGAGGTCCCAACCGATCCCGAGGCCGTTCGCGGTCGTGAGATCTTCTCGACCCAGTGCATGAGCTGCCACGTCATCACCGACGATGATCTGGTGTACCCGGAGAACTTTGAGGCGGCTCTGACGGCCAAGGCGGCACCCAACCTGACGCACTTCGCCACCCGAACCACCTTTGCCGGTGGCATCTTCAACCAGTACGCCGGACCGGGCACCGATCCCAACGACGACGCTTTCGATGTCGCCGACTATCTCAACATCTCGCAGCTGGCGGCCAACCCCGACGGCCCTGAGGACTACCGCTGGAACTCAGCGGCACTCAAGCGGTGGGTGGCCGACGCCCAGTCCCAAAAGGACATGGCCCCCGACGAGGGACGCGGGATGCTCTCCTTCCCGCAATTGACCGATGCACAACTCGACGATGTGGTCGCCTACTTGGCGACCCTCGACTGATCAGGAGTCTCAACAATGGCGATCGTTGACGATACGCTTGCCCTCCCATCGGGGGCACCACGGGACCCGGCCCGTCCATTGGGGGTCTTCGCCCGTCCGCGAGGTTCCTCGGGGATCAGTGGCTGGCTCACCTCTGTCGATCACAAGAAGATCGGCATCATGTACGGCGGAGCGGCGCTGTTCTTCCTGCTCTTCGGTGGCGTTCCGGCGCTGCTGATTCGCATCCAGTTGGCGATTCCGGACAACACGTTCCTGTCCGGTGATCGCTACAACCAGATCTATACCATGCACGGCACGGTCATGGTGTTCCTGGTGGTCATGCCGATGGCGGCGGCCTATGCCAACTACCTGATGCCCATTCAGGTGGGGGCCCGTGACGTCGCCTTCCCCCGGCTCAACGCCTTCAGCTTCTGGGTCTTCCTGGCGGGGGGCATCATGCTGAACACCAGTTGGCTCCTCGGTGGTGGGCCCAACGGTGGTTGGTTCAACTACGCACCCAACAACGGCATCGCCTTCTCGCCGACGCCGGGTATCGACTTCTGGAACATCGGCCTGTTGATCGCCGGTATCGGTTCGTTGACCGGCGCGGTGAACCTGATCGTCACCGTGCTCAACCTGCGGGCCCCCGGCATGTCGCTCATGAAGATGCCGGTTTTTGTCTGGATGACCCTCGTCACCCAGTTCCTGCTGCTGTTCGCCATCCCGGTGCTCACCGTGGCTCAGATCCTGTTGCTCCTCGACCGGCAATTTGGTGCCAACTTCTTCAACGTGGAGCAGGGAGCCGATCCGCTGCTGTGGCAGCACCTGTTCTGGATCTTCGGTCACCCCGAGGTGTACCTGATGATCCTGCCTGCGTTCGGCTTGGTGTCGGAGATCATCCCGTTGTTCGCCCGTAAGCCGATCTTCGGCTATCCGTTCATGGTGTTCTCCGGAATCGCCATCGGTTTCATGGGCTGGGGCGTGTGGGCCCACCACATGTTCGTCTCCGGTATCGGCCCACTGTCGGTCACGGCGTTCACCGTGGCCACCATGTTCATTGCCGTACCAACCGGGGTGAAGATCCTCAACTGGATGGCCACCTTGTGGGGGGCCAAGATCACCCTCAACACCCCGATGTTGTTCTCCATCGGTCTGGTAACCCAGTTCACCATCGGTGGCCTGTCGGGCGTTACCCACGCCTTGGCCCCGTCGGACACCCAGCAGACCGACACGTACTACATCGTGGCCCACTTCCACTATGTGCTCTTCGGTGGTGCCCTGTTCGGCTTCGTCGCCGGCTTCTACACCTACTGGCCGAAGATCTTCGGCTATCTGTTGAGCGATCGTCTCGGCAAGTGGCACTTCTGGCTGATGGTTATCGGCTTCAACCTGACTTTCGGCCCCATGCACATCCTTGGCCTGCAAGGCATGCCTCGCCGGATTCAGACCTACGACACGGCCATGGGCTTCAACTTCTGGAACATGGTGGCAACGATCGGAGCCCTGATCCTGGGCCCGGCGACACTGATGATCCTGCTCAACGCCTTCATCTCCTATTTCGCCTGGAAGAAGGCTGGTCGGCCCGACGTCGGCCCTGACCCCTGGGATGGACGGACCCTCGAATGGTCGATCCAGTCGCCGACCCCGGAACACAACTTTGATGTTGACCCCGCGGTGACCCGGCTCGATGATTTCTGGCACCGCAAGTACGCCGAGGACGAAAACGGCAAGATCCGCCGCGTCGCCACCGGTGACGAACTGGCCCAGCCTGGTAACCCCGAGGGCGTGCACCTCCCGGCTCCCTCGTACTGGCCCATCATCGCCGCCTTCTCCCTGCCCATCGTTGGCTACGGCATCATCTTCAACCTCTGGTTGGCGGTACCCGGGGCCCTGATCGGTATGGCAGCCCTGTTCGGTTGGGCCCTTGAGCCTGCTGACGACCTCGACCTGCCCCACGGCCCCGGCCATGGCGACGGCGATCATGATGACGACCCGGAGCCCGATAACACGGACGCCGGTGCCAAGGAAGTGGAGATGGCCCAATGACCGATCTGGCCGTTGACGACACGGCTCCCGCCGTCGCTCACGACGAGGGCCACCGCACCAGCCTCAATCTGTCCAACATGAAGTTGGCCATGTGGCTGTTCCTCGGTTCGGAGGCGCTGCTCTTTGGGGCCTTGATCTCCACCTACCTGCTTTCGAAGGCTAACTTCATCGGCGAACTGGTGTCGGGTAACCCTCGGGTGCTCGACACGTTGCCCGATGCGTTGGCCAAAGAGTTCGTGGAGGCAGGCTCTGTCGAGCCCATCTTTGACATCCCCTTCACCTCGGCCAGTTCGTTCATCCTGCTGATGAGCTCGCTGACGATGGTGTTGGCCCACAAGGCGGTCAGTGAGGGTGACTACAAGAACACCCGGGTCTGGCTGGGAGCGACTGCTGCGCTGGGCTCGACCTTCATCGCCGGGCAGGTGTACGAGTTCACGGTCTTCTTCCGTGAAGGCATCACCTATGACGGCAACCTGTTCGGGTCGGCCTTCTACACCCTCACCGGGTTCCACGGCATCCACGTCACCGGCGGCATCTTGATGCTGGTGAGCCTGTTGATCTTGTCCTTCAGAGGAAAGCTCCAAAAGGATCGGGCGGAAACGGTCGAGCTGGTCGGGCTGTACTGGCACTTCGTCGACATCGTGTGGGTCTTGATCTTCACGATCGTCTATCTGATTCCGTGAGGTTCTCCCAATGACAGACACAGCAACCAACGTGCCCACCGCACACGACCACGACGGTGACGCTCACCATCCAACCGAACGGCAGTACTGGATGGTGTTCGCCGCCCTGGTGGTGCTCACCGCCCTGGAGGTGGCCTGGTCGTTCATCGGCCTGGACGGCATCGCCCTCGCCGCCCCCCTGCTGATCATGATGGTGATCAAGTTTCTGCTGGTAGCGGGAGTGTTCATGCACCTCTACTTCGATATGAAGATTCTGAACGGTCGGCTGTTCACCTGGATGTTCGTCGCCGGCATGGTTTTGGCCATGGCGGTCTACGCCGTGGTGTTCAGCACCTTCGAATTCAACATCTGAGAGTCCAGGTGCCCGCCGGCGGTGGGCACCTGGAGTTTCGGCTTCTGGCCGAGACATCCCCTGAGCGTGCCCTTTCCGGCCGATCCCGGTTGGCGGTGGCCGACGAGATAGGTTTGTGTTGTGGAGCTGTCACTCGGTGATATTGGATGGCGGGCCCATCCCGAGGTTTGGGTTCTGATCATCGGTTTGGGCGCCTTGGCCTGGTATGGGACGAAGGTGTTGCAGCCAAAGGCTGCGGCCGCCGGTTTCGGGACCATCAGCCGCCGGCAGAAGGCGTGGTTTCTAGCCGCCACCCTGGGCGTCTGGGCCGCCTCGGACTGGCCGGTGCACGACGTTGGCGAGGAGTACCTCTACGTCGTCCACATGGTCCAGCATCTGCTGATCTCGATGCTGATCCCGGGTATGTTCATGCTGAGCATGCCCCGCTGGCTGTTCGATCTCCTAGTGCCCGAAGGCGGTCGAGCCCGGGCCTTGGCCCAGAAGGCGTCGCGTCCCATCGCGGCCGGTCTGATGTTCAACGCCCTGACCATCGGGCTGCACTTCCCCGGGGTCGTGCAACTCTCCTTCGACAACGGTGCCTTCCACTACGCGGTCCATCTGCTGGTGTTCGTCGCCGGCCTGCTTATGTGGGCGCCGATCATCGGCCCGGTGGAGGAGTGGCGTCTACCCCCGATCGGGCAGTGCATCTTCCTGTTCATGATGTCGATCGTGCCGACCGTGCCCAGCGGCTGGCTGATCTTCGCCGAGAATGTGGTCTACCAGCACTACGACACCGTCGATCGGTTGTGGGGCTTCAACGCCATCAACGACCAGCAGGCGGCCGGTGTGGTGATGAAACTGGTCGGCGGCTTCTTCCTGTGGGCGGTCATCGTGGTGATCTTCGCTCGCTGGGCCAGCGCCGAGTCGGCCAAGGAAGCGGCATTGAGCCGGGCCAATCGGGTGCCTGCGCCCACCGTCGACCTGACCTTCGAAGAGGTCAGTGAACAGTTCGCCCGCACCGAGGCCCCCGCAGAACGAACCCCGTGAGGCGCTGACGATGGACCTGGCCCGGATGCGGTTGGAGTACGAGGCAGCCGGTCTCGACGGGGCTGAGTTGGATGCCGATCCACTTACCCAGTTCGCGGCCTGGATTCAGGTTGCGGTTGAGGCCGAACTCGACGAACCGAACGCCATGGTGGTGTCAACGGTCGATGGTGATGGCCAGCCGTGGAGCCGTTATCTGCTGTTGAAACGGGCCTCGGCCCAGGGATTCGACTTCTACACCAACTACGAGAGCCACAAGTCGCAGCAGTTGCAGGGCCAACCCCGGGCGGCAGCCACCTTTGGTTGGCTGGCGCTGCGGCGGCAGGTCAACGTGGCCGGTGTGGTGGAACGCATCGCCGATGCCGAGTCCGATGAGTACTGGGCGGTGCGGCCCCGCGGCTCCCAGATCGGCGCCTGGACCTCAAATCAAAGCCGGGCCGTCGCCGACCGACAGGAACTACTCGATCGTTACGACGAGGTCAGCCGCCGCTACCCCGACGAGGTCCCCCGCCCCCCGCATTGGGGTGGTTGGCGCATCGTGCCCCACGCCGTCGAGTTCTGGCAGGGTCGGGAGAACCGCCTGCACGACCGGCTGCGCTACACCCGTGACGGCGCCGGCCGCTGGGACCTGGCCCGACTGGCTCCCTGACCAGTCGGGCCGACACCGGCGGCCTGAACCATGCGCCGAACCCGCTCAGTCAGGCCTGGGCGGTTTACAGCTCGGTGGCGGCCGCCACCAACGACTGGCCTGCTTCGGCCACATGGTCGAGGTCGCTGAGATCCAGGACCTGGAGATAGATCCGGTCACATCCCGCCTCGCCCAACGCCGCCAGTTTGCTCAGCAACTCGTCGGCCGAGCCGGCCATACCGTTCTCCTTCAGTTCCTTGGGGTCGCGCCCAATGGCGGCCGCTCGCCGCTCGACCTCCTTGTTGGTCGAGCCGAGGGCCAGCACTAGGGCCACCGAATGGACCACGGAATCGGGGTCGCGGTCGATCTGTTCGCAGGTGGCGCGAACCCGGTCGATGGCGGGCTGGATCTGATCAGCGGCAACAAACGGCAGGTTGAACTCGGCGGCGAAACGAGCGACCAGGTTTGGGGTGCGGACCTTGCCCTTGCCCCCGATGATGATCGGCGGCCCGGGCTTCTGGGTCGGCTTGGGCAGACCGGGTGAGTCGACAAACTGGTGGAAGCGGCCATCGTGGGAGAACGTGTCCCCGACAGGTGTGGCCCAGAGACCGGTGATCTGTTCCAGGTACTCCTCGAAGAGATCGAAACGTTCCCCCAGCGGCGGGAACCGCAGACCGTAGGCGTGGTGCTCGGCCTCGTACCAGCCGGTTCCGAGGCCAAGTTCGATGCGGCCTCCGCTCATCTCGTCGACCTGGGCCACGGTGATGGCCAAGGGGCCAGGCCGGTAGAAGGTGACGGGACTGACGAGGGTGCCCAGGCGAATCGATTTGGTGTCGCGGGCCAGGGCCGCCATGGTGGCCCAGCAATGGGTCGGGCCGGGCAGTCCGCTCACGTCGCCCATTTTGAGGAAGTGGTCCGAGCGGAAGAACCCGTCGAAGCCCGCCTGCTCGGCGGCGACGGCTACGGCCAGCAGGTCGGTGTAGGCGGCACCCTGCTGTGGTTCGGTGAAGATCCTGAGTTCCATGGAGGCTCAAGCTAGTGCGCACCCCATGGCGCGCAACCGCCGACCCTCAATGAAGGGCCGGCGGTCGCACGCTGTCGAGTCGCTTGTCAGTCTCCCAGGCCGGGGCTGACCAGGCCGGGGTTGATGAGGCCCGGGTCGATGGTGACGACCGGGCCAATGGTGACGCTGGGATTGATGATCGGGGGGATGGTGATGCTGGGATTGACCGTCGGGCTGGTGGTGACCTCCGGCAGAGGAGCGACGAGGGTCGGTGGGAGGGTGACGACGGGTGGGGCGACGGTGATCGACGGGGGTGGTGGGTCGGGCTCGCTCGTTTCGGTGCTGGGTTCGGCCGTGGTCGGGCTTGTGCGCAATGTGCCTTGGGCTCGGGTTGTCGAGGTGCGCGGTGTGGTCGTCGTCGAGCGGTCGGTGGAGGCGGTCTTCGACGGCGCCGAGGTCGATGTCGTGCTCTTCTGGTCGGTGTCATCGGTGTCATCGGTGTCATCGGTGTCATCGGTGTCATCGGTGTCATCGGTGTCATCGGTGGAGCTGGTGGTGCTTGCGACCTTGCCCTGGCCCGAGCCGGCAACAACCTCGTTGGGACGAAGCAGGGTGAACCCCGCAACCCCGGTGATGACGGCGACACTGACGGCGGCGGCTGCCATGGCGAATCGTGTTCGGTTGCTTGCTGCGTAGTTGCTCATTGGCCCGCTTCCCTTCTGTTGAGCCGAGGGGCCCCGGCGATGACCGGGACCCCTCGGTACTTACTTGGTTGTGCTGTGTTGCTGGGTGTTCGATCCAGAGATGGTTGGCTGATCAGCGCTGATCAGTCGTACACCTCTTCCTCGTGGTGGTCGTGGTGATGGTCGTCTTCGTACTCGTGCACCTCGGCCACGGGCTCGTAACCGTGCTCTTCGCTTTCGCCGTAGGCCTTCTCGACGTAGTCGTTGCCGTGGGTGTTGAACGAATCCTCGGTATCGAAGGAATCCTTGGTGTTGTAGGCGTCGTCGGTGTTGTAGGACTCTTCGGTGTCGAAGGAATCCTTGGTGTTGTAGGCGTCGGTGGTGTTGAACGAGTCGGTGTTGGTCTCGTTGTAGGAGTTGTCCTGGTTGTTGTCGCCGTCGCCGAACTCCGAGTTGTTGATGGAGCCTGCCTGGACGTTCTCGTTGCCGAGCACTGCACCCGATGAGGCGGTGGTGTTGTCGTCGCCGGTGATGACGTTGTCGGCGTAGCTGTCGTCCAGTTGCGCACCGTCGCCGGTCTGCTGCTGGCCGTACTGATCGCCGCCGGCGGCGATGGCACCGTCGTCGGCGTTGACGACGTTGGTGTCGTTCTCCTGGTGGACCCCGCCGTGGACGTGGCCGTCGACGTAGAGGCTGTTGTCGATGTTGTTGATGACGTCACCCTCTTCGATGGTCACCTTGACGCCTTCGGCGAAGATGGTGGTCAGCTGCTCGATGGTGTAACCACCATCAGCGGTCGCCGTTGCGGTGGCGGTAGCCGTTGCGGTCGCCTCGGCCGTGCCATGAGCGGCGCTCATGATGGCTTCCTTGGTGGCGTCGTCGTACTCGAGCTGCTCGAGGGCTTCGGCCAGGACCTCATAAGGGTCGATCTCGTCGTAGTTCTCGCTGCCGAGGTTGGCGGCGACATCGTCGAGAGGGCTCTCGGCGAAGCTGCCGGGATCGCTGAACAATTCGACGACGTAGCTGACTGCTTCTTCCATTGATTTCTGCATGGCTTCTGCCCTCCGAGTGGGTGAAGTGGTTGGTTGGTGTTGGTTGCTGTGAGAATCACTCTAGACCTCCACCTGGTGCCGGTAGTCGGGGATCCCCCTAGTCTCGTAGGGGACCGTAGGGGGATTGGCCGGATCGACGGCGAAACGGGGGTTCTAGAATGCCGTCATGGCGGATACCCGGGACCGGATCATCGTCGCAACCAATGAGCTGTTTCGCCGCGGCGGCTACCACGGCACCTCACTGAGCCAGATCTCCGAGGCCTCGGGGGCAACGATCGGTTCGATCTACCACTTCTTCCCCGGAGGCAAGGAAGCACTGGCGGTGGCCGTTATCGACACCACCGGCTCGGTCTATCGGCAGCTTTTTGAGTCGATTGCCTCCGACGCCAACGACCCAGCCGACGCCTTCATCAACTTCTTTGCCGGCGCGGCTGCGGTTCTGGAGGAATCTGACTTTATCGATCCCTGTCCGATCGGGACCATTGCCCGCGAGGTGGCCAACACCAGCGAGCCCCTCCGGGTGGCAGCCAACAACGCCTTCAACTCCTGGATAGAGGCCGGCCGAGAGCACCTCGTTGCCGGCGGCGTGCCCCCGGAAGAAGCTGAACAATTGGCCGCGGTCTTCGTTTCGACCGTTGAAGGCACCTTTGTGCTGAGCCGAACCCAACGCAGCACATTGCCTCTGGTGGCTGCTGGACGCTACCTGAGTGAACTCGTATGCCGAGCCATCACTGAAGCAGCACTCAGCCATCGCCCCGCTGCTACCGGTACCCGAAGTACCAGATGAGCAGCCCGGCCTGAACGGCGACGATGCTCCAGAAGGCGATTCGAAACGACTGCTTCTTCGTCTTGTGGTGGAACACCCTCTGGGCAGTGAAGGCTCCCACCGAGCCCCCGACGATCGCCATCACCTGCAGGGTGATTTCCGGAACCCGGAACCGGTTCCGGCGGGCCGATCGTTTGTCCCACCCGTACAGGCTGAACGCCACGGCATTGCCGGAAACCAGCCACGAGATGAGCCACGGCCAGGCCAGGCCCAGGCCCATGGCAGCAGTGATGGCCGCCGTCGCCATGAGGCTGAATACCGAGTAGCGGATCTTGGGGGTCAACTGCCTGTGCCCGTGCCTGAGCGAGCCCTTCAGCCGCCGCAGTGGATGCCGAAGTCCTGCACATCGATGTTGGGCAGGGGCACCTCATAGACGGCGCCGTCAGCGGCATGGATCTTGAGTTCGTGCACACCCCCGGTGTTGCCGTCGCGCTGGAGCCACAGGCTGGCCACCGACCCGTCGGGCAGCAGGCAGGGTGAGTTGTCGTTTTCGAGGCCCGAGTGCAGGGTGATCTCGCCGCCAGAGTCCCGCCGCCATAGCCGCTCGCTGGCGCCCCAGTCGGCCTCAAACACGAGGCTGCCGTCGGCACCGAGGTTGCCGCTGCGGGCTAGATTGGACGCTGTCGCCTCTGGGCCTTCTTCCGGCCTCACCAGAGATTCGACCTCTCCACCGTCGAGCGATACCTGGCAAACACCGGTTCCTTCCTGCCCGTACTGGGTGGGGCCACAATCGAACACCACCGACGAGCCGTCGGGGGTGAGACGACCGCGTGCGTTGTAGGCATGGGGTGAGTCGTCGGTGATCGAGGTCGCAACCGACCAGCTGTCGCCGTCCTGGCGTAGGACCGCCAGATCGAGTCCGTTGGCACCTTCATCGGTGGTGATGACGACGAGGGTGCCGTCATCACCCACCACTCCCCAGTCCTGGGGGTGGACCGGTTCGCCTTCCACCTCGACCAGCGTTACCTCTGACAGGTCGGAGGGGGCAATGGCCAGGCAGGCCCAGTCCTCGCACCCGAAGCGTTCGGTGTCCATGATCAGCCAGTCGCCGTTGCGGGACACGCCCATCCAGCTATCGCTGCCCAGGCTGTGGTCGTCGAGGGCGGCCGACAGGTTGACCGGATCGGTCGTACCGTCGGCGGTGATCCGAAAGATCCCGTCCTCCAACGCCGCCACAATGGAGCCTTCAGCCCCAACCGAGCCCTCGTCGCTGGCTGCGGGTGGCGCGACGTCAACGCTGTTTTCCTGGTCCGACGCTGTGCTGGCATCGTCCCCGGTCTCGTCATCGCCTGCCGAGTCGACCTCCTCGGGCTGTCCGGGATCGGAGCTGGTCTCCGACTCCGATGCCACACTGCTCTCGGCCAGCCCTGACGGTTCCGAGCTACCGCACCCGGTACCCAGCACGGCGGCAATGCCCACTGTCCCCAGCAGCAGGCCGCGTCTGACCCCCTTGCGCCACCTGCGGAGCCCCAATACTGCCTTGTGTCGTGTGTCCACCAAGGTCACGCTAGGGCCGATGATCTCAAAGGCCAAGCACCGGTAGATAGGTTTGGGGGATGGGGAAGTCACCTGCGGTCTGAGATCGTGACCTACAGCCGGGCGTTTGATTGGGACCATGGCCGTTCGGTTAGTCAGATTCGATCGACACGCTGGACCCGAGTCCGCCACGGCCGAAGGGTGGCATATTCGTCAAGGCAATGGAAGCCAGCAGGTGCTCTTCGGCCCCGAAGAAATCTACCGAAACAGGATCGAGTTCATCGGGCAAGGGCACGGCGAATGCCACCCGATCGTCGTCGAAAGCGACCAACGGCAGCTCAACAACGGCATTGGCCAGTTGTAGGCGGACCGATTGCACATCGTTGGGGGCCCACCCGAAGAGGAGGGCTCCACCGGGGACGGCCAAAGGGTCCACGCTGAAGTCGATATTGGTACCGTCGTCCGGCTCGACCCGAGGCGTGCCGCCCATCAGCCGAGCCGGCTCGCCGAGTAGTAGTTCCAGGCTGTCACCGTTCACGCCATCAGGTATCAGCTGCCAGCGCACTCCGGCCAGGTTTCCCGCCAGAAGGGGTTGGGAATCGGGGCGCAGCGGACCTGAAGAAGTGCGCATCTCCGGTCCGCCGTCCCAGTCGAGATCGGTGGTTATGGGGCTCAGCAAGTCGGCCAATGTCCGCATTGCCTGCTCCCGGGCCGCGATGGCGCTTGGGCCCCGTCCTCCGCCGATTGCCACCTTGATCCGGCCCTGCTCGATCCACTCCAACCAGCCGTGTCCCTGCCGACCTGGTTCGACCTCGGGGATGTGGGCAAGTTCGGCGGCGAAGAGCCTCAGCTTCTTGCGAGCCTTGACCTTTGATTGACCCACCCGGAACAGGTAGCCGACAGGGTTGTGCATCCCAGCGACCACCGACCAGTGCTCCCAGCCGTAGGCCAGGGCTTCGGCCACCGCATCGGGCATGCGTTCAACCCCCGAGGCATTCCCACGGTCGGCTCTGGAAGACTTCCAATAGGTCCGGTCCGGGTGTCCAGCCGCTGACCGGGGCCAGGTGCTGGCGGTAGGTCATACTTGGCCTCATGGCTGATATCGAAGCGGAAACGCGGGCAACGCTCGAAGGACGGTTGGTGGGGGTGACCCACAAGGCCGTCCGCGACTCGGTGACCGTCTGGTTCGCCTACACCACCTCGGCGGGGGAGGCGGTCAGGGCTGAGACGACCTCTGACGCCGAGGGGCGGTTCTGCTTCGACCTGCCGGTTGAGTCCCTGGACAAGGCCTTGATCGGGGCCGAGATCGAAGGGATGGAGCCGGTGGATCTGGAACCGGGCGGTCGGCCGCTCGAACCCGGTGATCTGACCCTCGTGATCGACGACATCGTGCCGTCGTTCCTGCGCTACGGCGGCGCCTGAGAGCCCTGCAGCCGCCCAGGATCGCCAGGCAAACCGGAAAAAGAAGGAAAAGATCAGAATCTTGGGAACTTTTGCGGTCTGTTTGACTACCTATACCCAGTCTCACAGAGACAGCAAGCCAAAAGAACTTGTGGCCTCCTCCCCAATGAAGAGGAAGAGGCCACATCAGATCTAGCACCGTGCTAGCAGGTCCGGCAGGTCGTCTCCCGTTTCACTGCCCCAAACCGGGAGACGATCCGTCGGACTCAACTCTACGCCTTCGCAAGTGGCGGGCGCAACAGGGAGATCTTCCTAGTTGCGCCGTTTTTGCGTTTTGGGCTGGTTTGGTCAGGGTCCTGCGATTCCTTCAACGGAGCGGTGTGATCATTCCGGGACGCATCCAAGGACTTGCTGGTACGTCTCGGTCACTGTGGAGGTCTTGCCGCCGGTGATGGTGCCGTCGCCGGCGATCGCATCGGCGTACTCCCACACCACCTGGGCGAAGCCGCCCTGGGCTTCCATCTCGATGAGGATGGCCCAGTCACGGGATGTGGCGAGGCCGGCAACCGCCTCCTGGGCGCCGTCGGCGTCGCCCGTGGCCGTTGCGTCGATCCACTGGTCGAGCCAGGCACAAATCACGGCACCGGCCACGATGGCATCGAGGTCAGCGTCGCTCATACCTGCGCCTTGGCGGGCACTCACGTCGACCTCGATGACAAAGCCGTCGTCGCCGCCGACCACAAAGAACCGCGATCCGTCGTTGCTGTGGTTGGCGATGAGCCCTTCCACTCCGTCGATCGTGGTCCCCCGTACGACGGTGGCCTCCATGGCCCGGCTCAGTGAGTCCTGCTCCAAGTCGGCGGCGGTTCCCGACCAGATCCGAACCTCTGCGTCAGCCCCGTCCGGCCCGGAGTAGGCGCCCTGTCGATAGGTGACCTTCTCTTCGAAGTAGGGAGGGAGGTCAACCGGCGAAAACCCGGGGGGAGGAATCACCACCGGACTACCCGATGGATCCAAGGTCACACTCCTCGCCGCCTCGACGAAGTCGGCTCGGTCCAGGGCGAAACCAGCCAGGACCACGAGGGTGCCGTCGTCGAACTCGACGCCCGCACCGTGGCCAAGGGGAAGGACGGCGGCATCCATGATCGAAACCGTCCGGCCGTCGAGCTTGATTTGTTCCGCTCCCTCGCCCGCCGACCATCCTTGGGTCTCGGTCACCTCGAACCGTTCAACCACCAGGGTCGGCCCGTCCAGGCGTTCCGTTGGCGGGCGGAACACCAGCGGCGTCCCTGAACGGTAGGGCTCGTAGGTTTCCTCGCTGTAGGACTTGAGATCCCATCCCTCGGTCTCAAGGATCAGGTGGGGCGGATCTTCGAACTCCATCGGCGGCAATGGGGTGGAGGCAGATGAGTCCTCACCGGGGGTGGTTTCTTTACTGGCGGGGGCACCTTGGCCACCCTCTGACGACTTGGCGGCGGCCGCACTCTCGCCAATGGCGGAGACGTCGGGGGACGGTTCTTGTTCAAGGGCCAGGAGCGAAAGGGCGCCAATGCCGACGATGGCGGTCGCCGCAGCGATGGCCACCATGAGTTGGCGTCTCGACCTTCGCCCCGCCTCAGTCTTGTCCCAGGGATGATCGGCCAGGCCGCCGCCTGCTTGGCGAAACTCGGCCCCGGACTGTTGCAGCTCACGGTCCAGATCTCTCATGACGTCTCCTCATTTTGGAAACGACGAGCCAGGGTGGCCCGGGCTCGTCGCAGATGGGTGTTGACCGTTTCCTTCGAACAGCCCAGGACCTCGCCGATCTCGACCATCGTCAACTGGTTGACGTAGTGCAGCGCAACGACTTGGCGCTGACGAGGGGGAAGGCGCCGGACCTCGATCTAGAGGTGTTCCGTCTCGGCCGGCACCGGGGGCAGCGGTACCCGGTCGCGTCGTCCCCGCAGCCGGGTCAAGGCACGGGCCGACGCCGCGCTGGTGCGAAGAGTCGACACCGATCGGTTCATCACCACGCGGCGGACCCAGGTGGCCGGGTTGTCGAGAGTCCCGACCCGCTTCCAATCCCGGTAGGCGGCGAGGAACGCTTCCTGAGCGATGTCCTTGGCGGCGAGGCGGCTGCCCGACGTGGCGTAGGCGAGGGCCACCATCGGCTTTCGTTGGCGCCGATAGAACCGATCGAATGACTCGGGTTCGGTCACGTCGATCGGCTCTGATGGGCGGGAGCCAACGCTTTCAGAAAGTGGCTGGGGGGCTTTGGACACACCTCACACTCGTTCCAGGCCGCCGGAAGTGTGACACGCCGTTTGCCAAAACCACTCGGTCCGGACCGCAACGGCGGCCCGGACCGATGACACTGCTTACGCCGGAGTCTCAGCCTGCGCCGAGAATTCAGCCTGCGCCGGATTCAGCCGGCGCCGAGAGGCGTCTCGCGCCGAGAATTCAGCTTGCGCCGAGATTCTCAGCCCGCGCCGAGGTCGATGATGGTGATCTTGCCGGTGTCGCCGTCGACCTCGATGGTGGCGCCATCGGGAATGCGCTTGGTGGCGTCGGTCACCGAAACTGCACACGGGATGCCCAATTCGCGACTGACGATGATGGCGTGGCTGAGGGGGGCACCAACATCGACCACCACGGCCGACGCAGGCACGAACAACGGTGTCCATGACGGATCGGTGATGGGGGCGACGAGGATGTCGCCGGGGTTGAGCGCCGTCGGGTCATGGGAATCGGTGACGACCCGGGCCGTTCCGCGGGCCAACCCCGGACAACCGGGCACGCCCTGCAGAACTTCACCGGCGGTCACCGCCTCGGTTTCGACTGCATCGCGGCGCGGATACTCCGACAGCGGCATGGTGTCGCCGACGAACAGAAACGGCTCCTGGAGGGCGGTGACCTCGGCCATGAGGGCCTCACGCTCGACCAACTTGTCGTAGTAGCCATCGGGGGAGTCGAGGAAGTCGAACATCTCCTGCTTTTGCAGCAGTCCGTAGGCGTTGACCGTGGGGAAGGTGCCTGCTTTGACGTTGCGGCGGCCCCATTCTTGTAGGGCCATGCGGCCTTCGTGGATGAGCTTGATGCAGTTGGTCTTGGTCCGCTCCCGGCCGGGCATGAACACCGTTGCCGAATGCAGGGCGGCCATGAACTGACCCTGGGTCTCGGGATCGCCGGCCAGCATCTCGCTGATCTGAGCCCCCAGCGTGGTCCGTTCTTCGGCGCGGGCGGCGTTGGAAGTTCGAGGGGCGGCGTCGGCGTCGGACAGCCGCATCCGGTCGATGGCGGCAAGGGCCAGGTTGGGGTCGGTCTCCCAGGTAGGGGAGCGGGTCTCCCACTCGTTGGGGCCCCGAGCACCGTAGTGGAGGAGGAAGTCGTCGAAGGCGGCGGCAAAGGCCATCGCGTCGGGGTCGGTGTCGGCCCGCACGCGGGCATCGAGCTGGTCGAGGCCTGCGTCGAAGTGGGCGCCGAGGGTGGCCGACTCGGCAATCTGGCGGCCGAGATCCCACATGACCATCGATGGTGCCGCTGACTCCACGTCGCCAACCCCGGCGATCAACTTCAGCGCTGCCGTCGGCATACCAACCGCCGCCGACACCTTGGTCAGGATGCCAACGGGCACGGTGGCCAGGAAGGTGATGAAGATGTGCTGGCCGAACAGGTGACGAAAGTTGGTGTCGAGAAGGTTCCAGATGTAGTCGATCAGCTCCCGATCCGACATGGAGGCCAGGTCGGGCCGGTTCGTTCGCAGGTCGTTGACCATCTGTTCGTCGGCGGCCACGTCGGGAAGGTCGGGAGTGGTCAGCGTCCATTGGAAGGTGGCGCCGATCTTCTCGGTCAGATCGGGGCGGTCGTCGGCTGGGCCGGGAACGAACTCGGGGACCCCTGGGGCGTCGCCGAAGAAGGAATCGTCGATGTCTTTGTAGGTCATGCCTGGGGCCCGGTGCCCGAGTAGGCGCAGGGCTGAGGCGTTCAGGTAGCCGTAGCCGCCGGTAACGCCGAGAAACACAGCCCGATCGTCGGGGGTCTCATCGGGCGTCATGACCCCGATGCGCTGGTAGGCGTCGCGGAACCCGGCTTCGGCGCCGCCTACCCCATCCTCGTTCTCGAACCAGTTGAATGACAACGGTGCTACGGGGTCGGGAAAGACCTCACCGATGTTGGCTCGGGTGTAGAACGAGAACCGCTCATCGGGCGTTGTCTCCACCAACCACTTGTCGACCATCTTCAACCTCATCCCTTTCGACCCGCCGACGGTGATGCCACGGATCCATGATCCTCAGTCGAGTGACTAAGGTCACTAGAGTAGTGGTGTTGACGACGGGGTGGCAAGGGCTTCTAGGGCTGCGGGTTGCGCCAGTCGGGTCTATCGGGGGCTTCATCCTCCCAGGACCTGATGAAGACGGTCAGGGCCTTGATTTGCTCGGAGGTCAAGGGTCCGGAGAAGTCCTGGGAGTAGGCGCTCATCTGGCTACCGGGAATCCCGACGGCGGTGATCTGGCTGATCTGCTCGTCGGTTGCCGACTGCAGGAATTGCTCGGAGTTCAACGCCGGGCCGATATCGCCCTGGCCAGCTGCGCCGTGGCACGAGGCACAGTTGAACTCCCAAAGCGTCTCACCGCTGTCGGCCAGCGACGCCAGTTGCGTCTCCCGGGCCTCATCGCGGTTCAACGGTTCAACCCACCGGTAGAGCGGGAACAGCAGTGCCATGGAGAGCAGCAGCAGGGAGCCCCACGCCATCACTTTGTTGGTCGACTGCTCCAGTTTTTCGTCGATGTCGTAGCGCATCAGGAATGACCCTCGGCTATGCACGCCGGGCCGGTTGCCTGCACGTCGGTATCGGTTGCCCCCGGTTCGGGTCCGTCGATTCTCTCACCGGTGTTGATATAAAGCAGTCCGCTCTCGCCGACCTCAACCGGATAGCGGTCCATGCCCCGCGGCGCAGGCCCGCCGACAAGATCGCCCACCCGGTTGTAGACCGTGCCGTGGCAGGGGCACTCGAATTGGCTCGATGACTCACAGAACGGCACCCGGCACCCGAGGTGGGTGCACTTCTCCGACAGGGCAACGATCTCACCCTCGATCCGGGTCAGGTAGGCCCGAGCGGCCGGCACCTCGATGATGCCGACCTCGGGAACCGTGGCGGGGGTCACGGCCCGCACCTTGCCACCGAAACCGGTGGTCGCCCCCGGTCGGAGCAGATCCCACGAGGTCCAGGTACCAGCCAGGGCGACGAGGGATCCTCCCCCGACCCAGAGCCGGGTCAGGAACTGTCGACGCTTGATGATGTCGCTCACGCTGCTGTCTGCCTTCTCGGTCCGTTACCGCTACAACTCGCCATGCCATTCCTCCCAGGGCCAGACCCAACCCCAGTTGGGGCCGCGGAAGGCGAAGCCGACCAGGGTCAGAATCACGAAGATCACGAGGAAGGCGGTGAAGGTGGTGACGGCCACCTTTCGATGCCGAGCCTGGATGAATCGACTGCGATCCACATAGGGCAGGGCCACCAGCCCGCCCAGAATGGCGGTTGGTACCAACACCCCCGCCACCAAGGGGTGGAAGTGGGCCAGCAGTTCCTGGAGGGCGGCGAAGTACCAGGGCGCCTTCTCCGGGTTCGGCGTCAGGGTTGGGTTGGCCACGTCGCGCAGAGGAGCGTCGAAGAACACCGAGACCAGCAGCACCACGAACAAAGTCGCCAAGGCGGCAACGGTGTGACGGACCAGCAGGTGGGGCCACACGGTGACCATGTCGGAGCCTGCCGGGTCCTTACGTTCACCGGCCACCGGTTTGCCCGGCACCAGGCCCAGCACACGGTGCCCGTCGATTGTGGCCGGGCCTCTTTTGATTCCTGGGTCGGTGTCAGACACCGGGTTCTCCTCGGTCCATATCGAGCATTGAGTCCTTGCGCCAGCGCCACAGATGCAGCATCAGCAGGAAGACCATGACGAGGGGGATGACGGCGACGTGCAGCACGTAGAAGCGGAGCAGCGTCGTCGATCCAACCGTCTTGCCTCCCAGCAGCAGCGATTGCACTTCTTCTCCGGCGAAAGGCACGTAGCCCGCCATCTCGGTGCCGACGGTGACGGCCCAGAAAGCCAGTTGATCCCATGGCAGCAGGTAGCCGGTGAACGACATCAGCAACGTCATGGTCAGCAGGATCACGCCGATGACCCAGTTGAATTCCCGTGGGGCCTTGTAGGCCCCACGGTAGAAGACCTTGGCCATGTGGGCGGCAACGGCCAGCACCATCAGGTGGGCCGACCAGCGGTGCACGTTACGGATGTACTGGCCGAACGCCACCTCGGTCTGCAGGGTCTGAATATTGGTATAGGCCGAACCAGGGGAGGGGACGTAGAAGAACATCAGGTACAGCCCCGACACCACCAGTGAGCCGAGCAGCACGGTGGAGATCACTCCCAGGTACCACGAGTACTTGAAGCTGAGTTCCTCCCGGCGGATCTTCACCGGGTAGATGTGGAGCAGGAAATTCGACCAATGGCCCGCGGCGCGATCTCGTGGCGTCACCCTGGTCTGGGTTCGCCACACCGAGCGTCCGACCGGGGTGGCGCGCAAGCGGCCCCAGACGCCGGGTTGGGGCCGTTCCTTGCCCGGCGGCGACGCTTGTTCTCGTTCTTCCAGCATGGTCATGTTGGCACTCCCACTCCGGTCCACATCCCCATAGACAGTGCGTCGGGAGGACAACGTTCGATACAGAGCCCGCAGCGGATGCAGGCCGTCTCGTCGAGCAGCAACGCCGTGCCGCCCTCGACCGAGGGGTCGATCTGCTCCGAGGGTACGAGCGAGATCACATCGACCGGGCAGACGTCGGAGCACAGAGCGCAGAGCACACACTTGTCGACGTCGAGCAGAATGTTGGCGAAGCAGCGCAGGCAGCGGTTCGCCTCGCAGCGGGCCTGTTCGGGGCTGAAGCCGATCTCGACCTCGGCCAGCCCGACCCGTCGCCCAGTCTCCAGGGTCGGGACCTCGAGCCGGTCATGGCGATCGTAGAAGTCGTCGAGGCGGTGGAACTGGCGCAGCTCGACCATGCGACCGGGGTTGGCCTCTTCGCTCTCACCACCGAACGACCGGTGGATGTCGACCGCTGCGCGGCGACCGTCGGCGATGGCGTCGATCAGGGTCCGGGGCCCCTTGGCCGCGTCGCCTCCCGACCACACCCCCGCCAGCGAGGTGGCGCCGGTGTCCCAGTCGATGTCGATGGTTCGGCGGGGGCTGATGGCGGGCCCTTCGGGGCCGAGTGAATCGAGATCGATGGCCTGGCCGATGGCCAGGATGATGGTGTCGGCTTCCAGGTGGGCGGTGTCGTCGGCGTCGAATACAGGGGCGAAGCGACCGTCGGTGTCGAACACCGAGGTGACCCCAACCGTGTTGAGCCCGGTGACCTGCCCATTCTCGACGGTGATGCCCGTGGGGCCCCGCCGATTGACGAAGTCGATGCCCTCGTGCTGTGCCTCCTCGACCTCAAAGTCGTGGGCCGGCATCTCCTCGCTCGACTCAAGCGACATGATCGTGATCTTCTTGGCCCCGGCCCGTTGGGCGCTTCGTGCGGCGTCGAAGGCCTCGGTCATGCCTGGCCGCTCACCTTCGTTGCCCCGTCCAGTCCCAGCCTCAGACGCGGTCTCGGCCTCTGAGGTGGTCACCGCCCCTGCCTCGGCTCCGGAGGCGGTCACGGCCACAGGTTGGCGGTCGCCGGCCCGGCCGGGATTCTGGTTGCCATTGCGGCCAGGATCCTTGGCCTGGTAGTCGACCGCCCGCAGCGCGGTGCGGGCGGCGTCCATGGCCACGTCGCCACCGCCGATGACGATGACCCGCTCGCCGATCTCTACCTCAAAGCCGCGGTTCATGTTGATGAGGAACTCAATGGCCTTGAACACCCCGTCGGCGTCGGCCCCTTCAAGGTCGAGACCTCGGCCCAGCGTGGCGCCGATGCCGAGGAACACCGCATCGTGGGTCTGGCGTAACTCGGTGAGGGTGACGTCGCGACCCAAACGGGTGTCGTAACGTACATCGACCCCCATGGCCACGATGGCGTCGATGTCGGCGGCGAGCACGTCACGGTCGAGCCGGTACTCGGGGATGCCGAGCCACATGGCACCGCCCAAGCGGTCGGTGGCCTCGTAGACGGTGACGGCGTAGCCGAGGCGGCGCAGGTCGTGGGCGCAGGCCATACCGGCCGGTCCGCCGCCGACGATGCCGATGCTCTGGGCCAGGGGATTGAGGGGTGGGGCCGCCACCTGCTTCCAGGTGTCGCTCCCGGTCTCGGGTCCGTACTGTTCAGTGACGAAACGCTTCAGGGCCCGGATGGCGATCGGCCGGTCGATCTGGCCTCGACGGCAGGCGTCCTCGCAGGGGGCGGCGCAGACTCGACCACAGACCGAGGCGAAGGGGTTGGGCAGGCGGGCGGTGAGGTAGGCCTTCTCGTCGTCGCCGTCGGCGATGGCCGCCACGTACATCCCGGCGTTGGTGTGGACAGGACAGGCGGCCAGGCAGGGGATGTTCTCGTCGAAGAACTCGAGCCGGTCTATTGGAAGGGTTGTCACCTCAGACTCTCGATTCCTTGTGGGCATACCAGAGCACGGCGACCAGGCCGACAAAGCCGATTGACCACACTCCGACACCGACCAGGTCCTGACTGAATCGGCTGAGCCTGGTTACCGGAGCTGCCTTGAGGGCCAGATCGGGCAGATAGATCGTGAACAGGGCTACCGCCAGCACGATCACCGCGGTCTTCAGCCAGGCGTCGACCCAGGAGGTGTCGAGACGATCGTTGGCACCGATGATGCGGCGGCCAAAAAGTATGGCGCCCACGAGCAGGCCCACAATGACGATGACGGGGATGACGGCTTCCACGCCTGGAACCTAGAGGCTGCGATGCCACGCTCAATAGGGACCTAGGTCACTGGGCTTGAGGGTAAATGTCGAGCAAACCCAGATGGTCGGGATAAATACTGTTGCGACTTCCCTGGCGCTTCATGGCGTATCGTCTCATAGTGACTTTGGTCATTAATCTCGAAAATCTTGCCATCGGTGAGGTTTTGTGCGATCTGGGTTTTGATCTGTCGGCCGGGCGTCACGAGATTGCGAGAAATTGCCGTGTCGTTGCGGTTCTGTGACGTGAATCCGGACCGGGGAACCGGTGCAGTGAAATGGGGCGTCTCAGTCGCAGCCGGTTGTCACCAGAGCCTACCGAGCACAAAAGGGGAACTGCAGATGGAACCGAAACGAATCTCGCGGAAACCGAGGTCAGTAACCTCGAAGCCACTGCGCCGGTGGTCATTCGCCGTCCTGCTGGCCCTGTTTTTGCTCCTCGTCGCGGCCTGCGGCAGCGATTCCGACGATTCTGCCGAAGAAGCAGGCACCGACGCTGCTAATGAGAGTGCAGACTTCGCTGGGGACGAAGAGATGGAGATGGAGATAGGGGACAGCTCGGAGGCAGAGGTAGGCGTGGAAGCAGCGGGGGATGCCGATGCGCCCGACGTGGCCCAGGCGACCACTGTGCCGCCGGCCGAACCGTCGACCGGTGCCGTCGACCAGGCGCAGGGCGGGGACGAGTCCGAGGGCGATGTGGACACCGCGACCGACGAAACGGCGGCTGAGGGCGAAGCCGCCGATGACACCGAGGGTGCGCTCGGAGCGGGCGGAACCCGGGTCACCCCGACGGCTGCCGATCTGGGGCGCAAGCTGGTCTTCACCGCCAACGTCAACGTCGAGGTCGTCGACGTGGCCGCCGCCAGTGCTGAGGCCACCACCATCATCGAGGACATGGGCGGGTTCTTGTTCGGTCAGAACACCGCCGGGGGCGCCGAGGCCAGCTCGGAGCTGGTCTTCAAGGTGCTGCCCGATGACTTCAACCGGGCCTTGGAGGCGTTGGGCACCGTTGGTGAGCTGCGGAATCAGACCGTCACCACCGACGACGTGACCGAACGTATCGTCGATCTGGACAGCAGGATCCGGGTTGCCGATCTCGGGGTGGCCCGGCTGCGCGCTGCGCTTGAAGGGGCGGCCACGCTGGAGGACTTCGCCGAGATTGAGCGTCTCCTGCTTGACCGGGAAAGCACCCTGGAGGTCATGCGGGGCCAGCTGCGAACCTTGCAGGACCGGGTTGACCTGGCCACGATCACCTTGTTGTTGACGCAGGATCGCGTGGAGAACGTCATCACCTTGGACGTCTCGTCCTATGAGGAACACGACGGTGGGGCGTCCTGTCCCGGCCAGGAAGGCTTTGATTCGGAGGCCGGGGCCGCCGTTACGGTCTGTTTCGACATCATCAACCAGGGCGACCAGACCCTGACCGACATCGTGTTGACCGACACCGTGCTCGACATCGACGGCGACACCGAGTTGATCGCCGTCTTCGGTGCCCTCGACGAACTGGCGCCCGGCCAGTCGGCCCTGGTGGCCTATGAGTTCAACCCCGAGCGCAGCCTGCGGCTGCGGACCCGGGTGGTGGCCATCCCGACCGATGGTGTCAGCAGCGAGCAGACCGGGCCGTCGGTCAGCACTCAGATCAACTTCAACATCCGGACCTTCGAGCCCGAAACCGACCCTGGTTTCGGCGACGGGTTCTCCGCCGGGGTTGGCATCCTCAAGGCCCTGTGGCGGGCCTTCGTCCTGGCCTTCTCGTTCCTGCTGCCCCTGCTGGTGGTGTTGATCCCGTTGGCCGCCGTGCTTTGGCGGGTTCGAGGCGTGCTACGGCGTCGTCCTCCGAAACCCCAGCAGCCATGGGCCGGATCGCCTTTGCCGAGTCCGCCTCCCCATGGTGCTGAGGCCGGATCGCCTTTGCCGAGTCCGCCTCCCCATGGTGCTGAGGCCGGATCGCCTTTGCCGAGTCCGCCTCCCCATGGCCTTCGGGCCGATCAAAGGAGTCAGAGTCGCAGCCGGCCTCCTGGCAATGGGTAGCGCGATGGTCAAGGCAAGGCCGCTTCCTTAACGGCAGCCGTAGGTTCTTCCTGTTGGCTGCATTCGTTGTCGTGACGGTGGTTTCGCTGGTTGGTCTCGTTGTGGATGATTGACGTGGTTATCCAGGAGAGGTCTTGGATCCGGCCGCCGTTGATGGGTTCGAGTTGGGTTCGCCCTGATGTCGTTCGCTCAACGGCGGCCGGCTCACCCCCAGGCTGAGGGGTGTTCTCGGTTGTACCAGTAGAGGGCGTTGACACTCCCGCGGGAGTGTTCGACGGTGGCCAACTGGCCCCGTGGGGTTCTGAACCTGAACCATCCTCCAGCTTTGCTTTCACCACTCGGGACTGGCTCGACGGTCCAGCAGCCCTGATGGTCGGTGACGGATCTGGCGTCGTTGGCCGCTTGGTTGTGGAGGAGGTCGTGGTGGAACCAGCAGAGTAGGACGAGGTTGCCCAGTTCGGTTGGTCCTCCGTGTTGCCAGTGAACAACATGGTGGGCTTGCAGGTTGCGGGTCGAGCCACAGCCGGGAAACCGGCAGATGCCATGGTCGCGGATCACGAGTGCAGTCCGGATTTTGTTTGGTATGACTCGGGAGCGGCGTCCGATTGAGAGTGGTCCGCCGTACTCGTCGACGACGGTCATGTTGATTCGGCAATCGCAGAGTAGGCGGGCGACCGTCGACCGAAGACGGTCTGGGATGCCGGCCAGTTGGCCAACGGTGGGTTGCGGCTCTGGTGGCAGTGGCGGCGGCGGTTGCTGCGGGTTGTCGGCCTGGTGTTCAGGTGGTGGGGGTGGCGCCTGCTGCGCTTCGTCGGCGTCGGCGTCGGCGTCGGCGTCGGCGTCGGTTTGCGGTTGCGGTGTCTGTGTCGAGTGAGCGGCTTCGCTCTCGGGCCGCGCCTGCTGCGAGTCGTCGGGCTGTGGGGGGACGTTGTCAGAGGGCTTCGGTTCTTCGCTGTCAGCCTCGGTGTCCGAAGGGGCTGGTTCTTCGTTGTCAGAGTCGAGGGTGTCGATGGGGATGGTGAGCATGACGGTGGTTTCGACGCCGCCGTCGGTGATGACGGTGGCGAGGGCTCTGGCTCGGAGGGCGGGGTAGCCGCCGTGGTGGTCGATGGCTTGGCGGCGGGTGAGTTCTTTGTTTTGGGTCATGTCGGTGATGAGCTCGTGGACTTTGGTGTCGATGGCGGCGATGACCATGGTCATGGTGTCATCGGCCAGGCAGACCCTCAGGGTTGAGGTGCCGTCGCCGTTGGACCGCGAGGCAGCGAACTGTTTCGCCAACAACAACGCATCATCGGACAACGCATCATCCGACAACGGAACGTTGTCCGACTCTTTGCCCGATTCGGACGTGTCACCATCAGGTGATTCGTCACCATCGGGGTGGTCGGGCGTTGGCGACACCGTTGCAGATTTGGTCGAGTTGGGAGGCGGTGGAGGAGCGGGCGATGTCGAGTAGATCGGGTTCGGAGTCGGCGGTGGCGTCCCGGGTGATGGCCCGGACCTTTGAGTAGGAGAGTTCACCGTTGA
>Ga0316192_10000194_pt1 | contig 42714 bp, 38 predicted proteins | sample MerIslwburrow_MG_FD_204931 | JGI IMG/M metagenome (GOLD analysis project Ga0316192, IMG submission 204931) | Coastal sediment microbial communities from Maine, United States - Merrow Island worm burrow | ecosystem: Environmental > Aquatic > Marine > Coastal > Sediment | place: USA: Maine...
AAAGACATGGGCAAGACTCCAGCCTTTCTCACGCGCGGCTATGGCGGAAACGCCAAAGGTGTGGTGCGTGTCGCAGGCCACGACGCGGCCGAGGTTGGCGACGAAACACTTCTTCTCGCAGTAATCGCGCCGACTTTTGTCTCCGCCGACAGAGCCGAAGGCGCAAAGGCCATCGAGGCGACGGAGTGCGACGTCATTGTCATGGACGATGGCTTTCAGAACCCGGGACTAGCAAAAAACTTGTCGCTGATCGTCACGGATGCTGCCTCCGGGCTTGGCAATGGGCGCGTGATCCCCGGAGGGCCTTTACGCGCGCCGCTCGACATTCAGATGGAACGCGCCAGCGCGCTCCTCGTGATCGGCGAGGGCAACCGGGGCGATGCCCTTGCCGCGCGTTTCGAGGCAGCGGGCAAACCTGCCTTGCGCGCCAAGATCACGCCTGGTTGCGATCCGCGTTGGCTGTCCGTCCTGCCGACGATCGGATTTGCCGGGATCGCGCGGCCGCCCAAGTTCTTCACGACGCTGAAATCGAACGGCGCCCGTCTGGTCGCCAGTCATGCCTTTGGCGACCATCACCGCTTTACCGAGAAGGAGGCCAGGCGTCTCTTGAGCCAAGCGGAGGACAAGAAGGCGATGCTGGTGACGACAGAGAAGGACTGGGCGCGCCTCACCGAGGACGACGAAGACGAAGACAGCGCGCTCACAGAGCTGAAGAAACGCTCGCGGCCATTCCCGATTCTCATCAAATTCGACGATATCGATAAGGTGACGACGCTTCTTGACGAGGCGCTGCGACCCTAAAGGGGCGAGACGAGAACCGCGTATTTGCGATCAGGCTTCGTCGCTCATCTCACGAACACGCTTCAGCGACGTGGCGGCGTCCACATAGGGCTCTTGTAACGCGACGCTCCAATAGCGCAGCTCATCAAGCGGAATGGCCTGGCCCGTGACGGCACAACGCACGAACTCGCCTGGAGTGGTCACCTGCACCTCTCCGTCAAGATAGCGGAGCTTGGCCTCGCCCTTGGCGCCAATATTGCGTTCGAAACGATTCATCAATGTCGCGACACTTTCCCGTTAGCGGACAGAGTTTAGCGGCTTGGCCTGGCACTTTCCAGCGCTAGAGCAGACTTCCTTGGCCATCGTCATGCGGAGGCCTTGAGGTCTTCGGCCTTTTAGCCTTGGGAGCTGTAGTTTTGGCACTACTGGCTGTGGAACTTGCGGCTTCCGCTGATTTTGGTGCGATGGGCTCACTCCCCTCGCCGCCACCCTGGCCGGTTTCGCGGGCAACTTCGGCTCCGATATGGCCATCGGTGAATTGGATATCCAACATCTCGCTCACACTGAGGCCGCTCGCGCTTCGCACCATGACGCCCTTCGTATCGCGCACAAGCGCAAAGCCCCGCGCCAGCACGTTGTGATAGCCGAGAGTCGACAGGAGCTTTGCCTGCCCGTCGAGACGATGCCGGGCCCGATCGATGCCGGCTGCAAGCGCGCGCGTGCGGTCCCGGTCGAGACGAACGAGAAGATCTTTCGCGCTTCCAAGTTTGCGCGCGACGAGTCCCGGCCGCAGCGCCGATCCTTGCTGGGTGAGCGCCGCTCGATGGCTCTGCGTGTTGGCGCGCAGCGACTGGAGCAGCCGTCCGCTGGCGCTATCCAGGCGTTGACGCGGCAGACCGAGAATCGCCTCGCGGCGCGGAAGTCCGCGCGCGGAGGCCGTGACGCGGCTACGCCAATTCTCCAGCAACCGGCGCATGGTGCCCGCCCCGCGCACGCCATAGGTCTGCACCGCGCTCAAGAGGTCTGAACGCACCGGAACGGCACGCTCGGCCGCCGCTGTTGGCGTCGGGGCACGATGATCCGCCACGAGATCGAGCAAAGTCCAGTCGGTCTCATGCCCTACAGCGGAGATCAAAGGGACCGTGCTTGAGGCTGCGGCGCGCACCACGAGTTCTTCGTTGAACCCCCAGAGGTCCTCAAGGCTTCCGCCCCCACGCGCCACGATGATGAGATCGGGACGCGGCTGATCCGCGTAGAGTGGCTGCGCGTTGAAGCCCTCGATGGCGGTCGCGACCTCCTCCGCGCACGTCTCGCCCTGGACGCGCACAGGCCACACGATCACATGGGAGGGAAAGCGGTCCTCCAGACGATGCAGAATGTCGCGAATGACTGCACCCGTCGGCGAGGTCACAACACCGATCACACGCGGCAGGAAGGGCAGCCCCCTCTTGCGATCTTTATCGAACAGCCCCTCGGCTGCCAATTGCTTTTTGCGCTGTTCCAGAAGCGCCATGAGCGCACCGGCTCCGGCGGGCTCCAGCTCATCGATCACGATCTGATAGGTGGACTTGCCGGGGTAGGTGGTGATCTTGCCCTTGGCAATGATCTCAAGTCCTTCCTCGGGCTTGAACCTCAGGCGGCTGAACACGCCGCGCCACACGACCGCTTCGATCGCCGCCTTCTCGTCCTTCAGCTTAAAATAGCAATGGCCGGAGGCATGCGGGCCCCGATAACCGGAGACTTCACCGCGCAGGCGCACGAGTCCGTAGGCATCTTCCACCGTCCTCTTCAACTCGAACGCCAACTCGGACACCGAGTACTCGGTGACATTGGTCTGTGCGGGCTTTGGACTGCGGGGAGCCATTATTCTGTTCTCGGCTATCGTCTCTGTTCGAAAAAAGCGCGTTCTCGTGCTAAGAGCGCGACATTCGTCTTGAACGGCATACAAGGCCAAAGAACAGGGAACAAGCGTGGCATCGTGACCGTGAATGTACTTCTTATCGGCGGTGGCGGCCGCGAGCACGCGCTGGCCTGGAAACTGGCGCAAAGCCCATCAATCGGCCGACTCTATTGCGCACCCGGGAATGCAGGTATCGCGGCCCTAGCCGAGCCTGTGTCCCTCAATGTTAGCGATCACGCGGGTGTTGCGGCGTTCTGCGCTGAGGCGCAAATCGGCCTTGTGGTTGTCGGGCCGGAGGCGCCGCTGGTTGCGGGACTCGCGGACGATCTGGAGGCAAGAGGGTTCAATGTGTTCGGCCCGTCAAAGGCGGCCTCCGCGCTCGAAGGCTCCAAAGGCTTCACCAAGGACCTTTGCACCCAATACGGCATCCCCACGGCTGCCTATGGGCGCTTTACCACCGCAACGGAGGCCAAGGCGTATCTGGCATCGCAGCCCCTGCCTATTGTCATCAAGGCGGACGGGCTCGCCGCCGGCAAGGGCGTCATCATCGCGCACACGGCCGGCGAGGCCATGGAGGCCATCGCGGCCTGCTTCTCAGGTGCGTTCGGTGAGGCCGGTGCAGAAGTGGTGGTCGAGGCGTTTTTGACAGGTGAGGAAGCAAGCTTCTTCGCGCTCGTTGACGGCGAAACTGCCCTGCCGCTTGCCACCGCACAGGACCACAAGCGTGTCGGCGACGGCGATACCGGCCCCAACACTGGCGGCATGGGCGCCTATTCTCCCGCACCTGTCATGACCGATGCGTTGTGCACCCGTGTGATGGACGAGATTATTCTGCCAACGGTCAAGGCCATGAAGGCACGCGGTACGCCGTTCAAGGGCGTTCTTTACGCAGGGCTGATGATCGTAGACGGGGCCCCCAAACTCATCGAGTACAATGTGCGCTTCGGCGACCCCGAAGCCCAGCCGCTGATGATGCGGCTGAAGTCGGATCTGCTGCCGGCGCTTCTGGCCACGGCGCAAGGAAGGCTTGGGGACATTAGCCTCGATTGGCGCGACGAGGCCGCGCTCTGCGTCGTCGTGGCGGCGAAGGGTTATCCTGGGCGCTACGAAACCGGCACAGAGATTAAGGAGCTTGGCGCCGCCGCGGCGGATCCTGAGGTCGAGATTTTTCACGCAGGCACTATCAGCGATGGTGATCGCGTTCTTGCGAGCGGCGGACGGGTGCTTGGCATCACTGCGATTGGGGCCAATATCGCTAAGGCTCAAACCTGCGCCTATGAGAGCATCGATAAGATCGATTGGCCGGAAGGGTTCTGCCGGCGGGATATCGGATGGCGGGCCTTGAAGCGGGGCGCCTAGAGGCAGTTCAGGCCGCGCCGTATTAGGGAGAAATTCACCTCAGGGCCCTAACAATGGCGTCGAACTTGGTTTTGCCCCGTTTTTGCACCATGAGTTGTTGCCATTCCACGATGACGTCACTATGTGCACGTTATGTAGAGATGCTGAGAGACATTGAGACTCGCCCAATGACCTACGAGCTGCCCGTTTCAAAAAGGACCGCGTCCGGCGTGGTGGGCGTTGCTGCAATTCTCTTCTATTTCTGGCTTCTGACCTGGACGGCTCCTGCGAGCGCGATGACCAGGGTCCTTCCGCAATCAGCGGTTATCGACTCGGGCCTTCACCAGGCCAAAGTTTACAAACGTGGCCGAGCTCCCGTTTATCCATATTCGGCCAAGGGGCCGGGACCGAACGGCTGGACGTCTTATTTTGGCTTCGTGCCCTACACGCCCGGTAATATCGAGAACGAGGCTATTCAGCGCAACCAATACCCCATGCGCTACTGGCCGCATAATGCCAATGCTCCGGTGCCGCAGCCTTACAGCGTGAGCCGCTAATCACTCTTTCCATATCGATACGGACCAGGTACCTTTGCCGCCTAACGGCGTGCGGCGAAGAATGCTTTTAGCAGCAATGCTGCGGCGCTCTCCCTAATGCCCCCATAGACCTCCGGTGCATGATGGCAGGTGGGCTGACCGAACAATCTCGGCCCATGTTCAACCGCCCCGCCTTTGGGGTCGCTCGCGCCGAAATAGAGCCTACGGATGCGGGCAAAAGAGATGGCACCAGCGCACATCGCGCAAGGCTCCAGCGTGACATAGAGATCGCAGTCGATCAGCCGCTCGCTGCCGAGCTTGGCGGCGGCCGCGCGCAAGGCCAGCACTTCTGCGTGGGCAGTCGGGTCGCGGAGCTCAAGCGTACGATTCCCGGCCGCTGCCAAGACCTCGCCATCGGCATTCACGATGACTGCGCCGACCGGGACCTCGCCCCGTGCGGCCGCGTTTTTCGCCTCCGTCAGCGCCAAGTCCATTGGTCGCTTGCGGGAGACGTCCGCATCTGCAAGCTTCGCCGTCATGACGAGCAAGGTGAGCGACAAGGAGACCCGAGGTCAAGCACCCCGGATGCGTGCGCGCACGCGCCCTGCCCCGCCCAAGCGCGCATTGGAGCCGATGCGCATCGCCAGGGCCATGGCGCAAGCGGGCCTGTGTTCAAGGCGGGATGCGGAAAAATGGATCGCCGCGGGCCGTGTTGTCGTGAACGGAGCGCTCCTGACAACGCCCGCGCACGTAGTGAGCAGCGAAGACACAATCATCGTGGACGGCGATCCGCTGCCCGCAGTGCATGCGCCGCGCCTATGGCGCTATCATAAGCCAAAAGGCCTCGTGACCAGCCATAAGGACCCGGAAGGCAGGCCCACGGTGTTTGCGAACCTGCCCGATGACATACCGCGCGTGGTCTCGGTTGGACGGCTCGATATCAATACCGAGGGCTTGCTCTTGCTCACAACGGACGGCGCGCTCACCCGGCACCTGGAGCTGCCCAGCACGGGCTGGCTCCGGCGCTACCGGGTTCGGGGGCATGGGCACGTGACCCAGAAAGCGCTCGATGGTTTGAAGCGCGGCGTCACAATTGACGGCGTTCGCTATGGTCCGGTGGAGGCCCGCATAGAACGGACGCAAGGCAGCAATGTTTGGCTCATGATTGCATTGCGCGAAGGCAAGAACCGGGAAGTGAAGCGCATTGGCGCTCATCTTGGGCTCGCCGTGAACCGGCTGATCCGAACCTCGTTCGGGCCGTTTGCGCTGGGAGACCTCGCGCCCGGCATGGCCGAGGAAGTGAAGCGGAAGGTCTTAGCGGAGCAGCTCGGCACCGCTCTCGCCCGCGAGCTTGGCGTGAAGAGCTGATGCGCATCATCGCCGGCCGCTTCAAGGGCAAGACGCTCGATGTGCCCAAGGGTCTCAACACGCGGCCGACAACAGACCGGGTCCGCGAGGCATTGTTCAACGTGCTGGAGCATGGGACTCCCCAGGTCGATTACGAGGGATGCCGCGTGCTGGACCTCTTTGCTGGCTCTGGCGCGCTTGGGTTGGAAGCCTTGTCGCGGGGTGCGCGTTATAGCCTTTTCATCGAGGACGATGCGGGGGCACGCGGCGCGATCCGCCGCAATGTCGAGGCCTTAGGGCTCACGGGCATCACCAAGATTTGGCGGCGCGACGCAACGCGACTGGGAGCCGTTGGTACGATCGTGCCGTTCGATCTCGTCTTTTGTGACCCGCCCTATGGCAAGAGACTAGCCATGCAAGCGCTTGCCAGCGCCTCCGAAGGGGGCTGGCTTGCCCGTGGCGCCATCGCCGTCCTTGAGGAGCGCGCCAGACAGATACCGGACTGGCCGCAAATCTCCGATGAGCCCGCCCTCGAAGAGATCGACCGGCGCCGCTACGGCGACACCGAGATCGCAATTGCCCGTTTTGCCGATTGAAGGACACAGCATGCGACTGCACGCGATTTTGTTCGGACCTTTGGTGCTCCTTGCCGCCAGTGCCCCAGATCACTTCACGTCCGGCCTGTGGCAGGGCAAAGCGAGTTTCGACGATGAGGGACAGTTCTCGGACTGCTCCATGACAATGAGGTCGGATACGAAGGTTCAACTTGGCTTCGTGATCACGAGCGACTCGGATTTCGGCCTACTCGTCGCCGACGAAACGCTCCGTTTGAAGCCAGGCACACGCAAGGCCGTGCTGTTGCTGATGGACGGGCAAGAGCCGATCCCAGTGATGGCCCGCGTCGTTGACGTTCATGGCCTTCTCGTTCCGCTTCAGTCCTCGAAATCCGTTGTCGAGACGATCCGCAAGGCCAAGAACTTGCGCGTGAGTATCTCAGAGAAAGAGTTCAGCTTTGGAGTGAGGGGCATCAATTCTGCGATCGAGGCGCTCATCGAGTGCGTTAAGGCCCACAAGGGAACCTCCCGCGTCGAGCTTTAGACTCACGGCTCAACGGCGCTGAAATAGCTTCTCGATATCGGTGAGCTTCAGTTCCACATAGGTGGGGCGTCCGTGATTGCACTGTCCCGAAAATGGGGTCTTCTCCATGTCCCGCAGGAGCGCATTCATTTCTTGCGAAGACAGGCGCCTCCCTGCGCGCACGCTGCCATGGCAGGCCATTGTTGAAAGGACATGATCGAGCTGCTCGTTCAGCACGCGCGCGCCGCCGTCCCCTTCGGCCTCCATCAGCATCCCAGCGAGATCGGTGAGGAGCGTTTTCGTGTCGCATGTTCCAAGAAGGGCTGGAACTTCACGCACCGCAATGGCCTCACGTCCAAAGCTTTCGATTACAAGCCCAAAGCGCTCCAGCTCGCCTGCGGCCTCCAATAGGGCCTCAGCGGACTCAGGCGCCAGATCGACCACATCGGGAATGAGCAGCATCTGGCGCGTCACGCCGCCTTCGGCGAGGCCGCGCTTCAAGCGCTCATAGACGAGGCGCTCATGGGCGGCGTGCTGGTCAATGATGACAAGCGCGTCATCCGTCTCGGCGATGATGAATGTGTCCTGGACTTGCGCCCGGGCCGCCCCGAGCGGATAGGCCTCCGTCAACGCGTCCTCGACCGCGACGCCACGCATATCGGCTGATGGCGCACACACACCGTCCAGAGAGGCTTGATCAAGCGGTGCCTGAGCGTGATCACTGAATGCCATGCCTCTCGAGGGTCCAATGGGCCGCACATGTGCGGGATAGTGATGGCTGCGATAATGCGGCGCGGCGGAGGACTGCGATGGGGTGAAGTGATGCGGCGGCGCCTGGCCAGGCTCCGGTGGGCGCATCCGTTGCAGCGCCTCTTGTGCGAGACTCGCCGTAGCGCGGTGTCCCGCACCAGCCAGCGCCTCGCGCACGGCGCCGATGAGGAGCGAGCGGACACCATTGGCATCACGGAACCGCAGCTCCGTCTTGGCGGGGTGCACGTTCACGTCCACCTCCTCGGGCGGGACATCCAAGAACAGCGCCAGCATAGGAAAGCGGCCGCGCGGCACCAGATCCCCGTAAGCGGCCCGCACCGTCCCGGCGATGAGCCTGTCGCGGACAGGACGGCCATTGACCACGAGATAGATGCTGAGCCCGTTGGCCCGGTGGAGTGTCGGCAGCCCCGCATAGCCTTCGACGTGCACATTCTCCCGCACCGCCGAGACAGGTAGAGCATCCTCTACGAATTCTGCACCCAGAATACGGCCCAAGCGCGCCAACCTATGATCGAGAAGCCCAGGTGGGCAGGCATCGAGCCGTAGCGTCGTACGCTCGCCGTTGGACAGCGAAAAAGCGATTTCGGGATGAGCAAGCGCCAGCCGCTTGACCGTATCGGTGATTGCTGCGGTCTCGGCCCGTTCCGACTTCATGAATTTCAACCGCGCGGGGGTCGCATAGAAGAGATCGCGCACCTCGACCTCTGTCCCTGCGGCACGCGGCGTTGGCTTCAAGGGGCTCTTGCGGCCGCCATCCACCTCGATCTTGAAGGCATCACCAGCACCCTTCGCGCGACTAGCCAGAGAGAGCCGCGCCACGGCGCCGATCGAGGGCAACGCCTCGCCCCGGAAGCCGAGGGTGAAAATATGAGAAAGGTCCTCGCCCTTAAGCTTGGACGTGGCATGCCGCTCGATCGCAAGCTGAAGGTCGTCAGCGCTTATGCCGGCGCCATCATCCGCAACGCGGATCAGTTGCAGGCCGCCGCCGCTCGCTGTCACCTCGATACGCGAAGCGCCTGCATCGATCGCGTTTTCCACAAGCTCCTTGACGACGCTGGCGGGCCGCTCGACCACCTCACCCGCGGCTATACGATTAATGAGGTTTGGCGGCAGCTGACGAATGGCCATGGCTTGCCCCATGCGTTGCCCTGTATTTTGCCCTGCACCTTGCCAATCGCTCTGGCGTGCTTCTGATTGACTTGCCCTGTTTGTGCCGCGAGGATCTTCTTAGCTGGCGCACGTCACACTCTAGCCGATTCTGCGATACGAAACGCCTAGCCTGGGGCGCCGGCGGGCACTGGCTCTTCTGTGGGCCGGCCGACAATGGTGGTGATCAGCTGATCGGGAGCGAGAAGCCGCTTGGCGATCCGCTTCACATCTTCCAGCGTCACAGCCTCAATCAGCGCATTACGCTTGGCGATGTAGTCGATGCCCAGATCCTCGATCTGAATCCACAGGAGCTGACTTGCGATGCCGGAAGAAGATTCGAAGCGCAGCGCATACGCGCCGGTCAGATAGGCCTTCGCGGCATTCAGCTGGTCCTCGGTCAGTCCTTCTTCGGAGATGGCCTCCAATTCGCTCTTGATCACCTGGAGCGACTGGCCAACCGCCTCGTTCTTCGTTGCGACATTGCCGACAAACACCGCCCCATGGCGATAGGGATAGAGGTTGGAATGCACGGAGTATGCGAGCCCGCGTTTCTCGCGCACCTCTTCCATCAGGCGCGAGGAAAACCCGCCGCCTCCTATAATGTAGTTCAGAATGTAGGCAGGGATGAAATCGTCATCATCCCGTGGAATGCCGCGAAAGCCGAACTGCGCGACCGACTGCGGCACGTCCATCTTGATGACTTCCCGCGCAGGCCCAAGCGGCGGTTTGGCCTCGACGATTTCGCGCAAGTCTGACTTTTCTGGAAGATCGCCGAACAGCGTGTCGAGCGCCGGACCCAGTTCCTCAGGCGTGATGTCCCCAACCACAGACACGACGAGCTTGTCCCGCGCGAAGACACCGCGGACATAGTCGTGCAAATCGTCCGTCATCATCGCTGCAACGGACTTTTCCGTGCCCTTGACCGGGCGGCCATAGGGATGGTCCTTGAACGCGAGACGATGCCAGGCCAGAGACGCTACCGTCGATGGGTCGTTCTCGTCATATTTCAGCCCAGCCAGGATCTGCGCCTTGACGCGCGCTAAAGCACTCTCCTCGAAGCGTGGCTCGGCCATCGCGAGGCGCGCAAGGTCAAAGACTTCGTCCTTGTTTTTGGATAGGGTTTGTATCGAGCCAAGCATGACGTCGCGGCTGGCATCGAAATCCATACGCATGGCGAGAGACTGTACCCGCTCCTGAAACGCGGTCGCATCGAGATCGCCAGCGCCCTCGTCCATCATCGAGGTCACGAAATAGGCCTGCCCGTCCTTCTCAGGCGCGTCTTGGGACGCCCCGCCGAAGAATGCGAAACGGATCGCGATCAGCGGATTGACGTGGCTCTCCACGAGCCAGGCCTTGATGCCACCTGGGCTCGTCACTTCTTGGATGTTCATCGGTTTTCCTTGAGAGGCTCCCTCAGCCGTCACCTCAGCCGTTCCTTGGCCCCTCTCTTGAGCTACGATAGGCGCGGCAAGAAGTCCTTGCACGACTAAGGCGGTGCACAGACCAAAGGCCGTTAGAGAAGCGCAAGCCATCTTTTTTTTCATCTTACGACTTACCGTTGCCGGGAGTCGGGACGGGCTTTTCGCGCACACTACTCGTATGCTTTGGAGCCGGTTTTAGAATGCCGGTGACAGAATTCTCATCCGCGAGATATTTCTGCGCGACATTGCGAACGTCATCCACGGTCACAGCCTTCAGGCGGTCCGGCCAGGCCTCAACGTCCTCAACACTCATCCCGACAGCCAAACGCCAGCCATATTGCCGAGCCATGCGCGAGATTGAATCGGAGGTGTAAATATACTCGGCAAGCAGGCCAGCCCGAGCGCGGTCGAGTTCTTCCTGTGTGACGCCCTTCTCACGCAGTTCCACAACAACTTTTTCGATGGCGTCTTCCATCTCCTCGGACGTGTTCTTCTCGCCTGCGATCGCATAGAAGCCGAACCGACCCGAATCCAGGCCTGAATCCGAATACCAGCCGCCCGCTGAAGCTGCGGCCTTGTCTTCCATGACCAGACGCTTATAGACGCGCCCCGTGGTGCCATGAGCGGCAATCCGCGCCAGCAGGTCGAGCGCTTCTGCTTCTCCCGGCTCGGCGGAGGCATAACTTGGGACAGCGTAATAGCGCTGCACGGTTGTGCGTCCGGCGCGCGGGTCCTCCAATATCACCGAGACAGCCGCGTCATGCTCAGGCTCGGCGGGACGAACCCGCTCAATGTCGGGGCCTCGGCGCGGAATCTTGCCAAAGGTCTTCTCCGCCAGATCGCGCACCTCATCGGGCTCCACATCCCCCGCGACGATGAGAATGGCATTCTCTGGCGCATAGAACTGTCGATAGAAGGCCAGCGCATCGTCCCGATCGAGCTCCTTTATCTCGTGCTCCCACCCGATGATGGGAATACCGTAGGGGTGATTGCGGTACAGCGCGGCCATCATCTGCTCTTGCAAGACGCTGCTGGGATCGTTGTCGACCCGCGACCGGCGCTCCTCAAGGATGACATCGCGCTCGGTGTTCACGTCGTTTTCAGACAGCCGCAAATTGGCCATGCGGTCGGCCTCCATCTCCATCACAGAGGCTAGGCGGTCCTTAGCCACACGCTGGAAATAGGCGGTCACGTCTTGATTGGTGAAGGCATTATCGTCGCCCCCCTTTCGGGCAACAATCTTTGAAAACTGGCCAGCGGGGATGGTGTCTGTGCCCTTGAACATCAGATGTTCCAGGAAGTGTGCAATCCCCGATACGCTTGGCGGTTCGTCCGCGGCACCGGCTTTGTACCAAACCATCTGTGTGACCACGGGGGCGCGGTGGTCGGGGATGACGACCACATCGAGGCCATTATCAAGGGTGAACTCAGCGGCCTTTTGACCGGACTTCTCCTGGGTGGGCGTCGCAGACGGCGCCTCTTCAACTTCAGCGGCGATGGCAGCAACCGGCATTGATAGGCTCACAAGGGTTATGACCAAACCGGCCCTGAGGCGGGACGCGGCGATCCATTGATGGAACATTCATTGCACCTTTGGCGGGGGCCAGAGAAATCACAGTCCGATATAACTCGCAGCACGCAAAGCGCAACGATCCGGACCCGTTTTTCTAAATGTCGGACGTCCGGTCAGTATTTTCAAGAAAGCGCGGGCTTCAATAGTTCAATTCGTCGCGAGCCATGCTCAGGCGCTGGGGACCCGACCTCTCGGCGCCCCCAAAAGCCAGGTCCTGGAACGCCCTGGTGGCTCGCAGGCTAGTAGGCCGCGTTTTGACCGGACGTAATGTCCCCGTAGGTCTTGGGCGTCGCCGGAGTGAAGTCCTCATTGTTTTGGTCAGGCAGCGGGGCTTGAGGCACGTGCGGAGCCTGCGCGCGGGGGCGTGCGGCCACCGCGCTGCCAGGAATCCGGTCGGAGGCGTCGGGCTCTGGCACGTCCGCGACCGGCACTTCCATGGTATTCTTGGGCTTGAACACCTTGTCGAGCAGCGTCTCCTTGCCCGCATAAGCGTGAAGCGGATCGGATGTCCTGGCCTCGGCGGCCTTCACCTTCTTCTCTTCCTCAAGGACGCGCACCCGCACTTTTTCGGGATCGTCGGGCCAATCTTGGCGTGCGGCCGCAACAGACCGGCTTTCGGTCGGCGCCGGCAAGGACTGGAGATTTGGCGGCACCATGAGGGGTGCCCGCGAAGTCATTGTGGGGTCGGCTTTTTGGCGGCTCCCTGACAGGCCCGCGTAATCGAAGACCTTGCCTTCAAGCTCAACACCGCCGCAACCACCAAGAAACGCAACGCAAGCCAAGCTTGCGGCGAACTTCAACATCCGGTTTACGGCACCTATGTAGTTGATAAGCCCCACAGTTTCCCCTCAAAATCCGGTAAACTCGAGATTAGATTACATTTTGGAGGGATTTCAGGCCTTTTTGTGACCCCCGAATAGCGAGTCATACAGAAGTCCGATAACCCCGGCAACTATGGCCACGTCGGCGACATTGAAGATGTACCACTGGAATCCGAAGGCGTGGAGCGAGAAGAAATCGGCCACCGCGCCATAGACCGCCCGGTCGATGGCGTTTCCGGCAGCACCGCCCACGATCAGGCCGATGGACACCGCCGCGAGCCCCGTCGTGACCCGAGCCAGCCAGCCGATCAGGAACAGACTAACAATGACGGCGAAGGCGACAAGCGCGATGCGCCCGGTCACGCTCTCCTGCTGCAACATCCCGTAGCTGATGCCCTTGTTCCATACGAGGATAAGGTCGAAGAACGGCGTGAGCGAAACGGGCTCCTTGGTGCCGATGTCATAGACATATAGCATCCAGACCTTGTTCCCCTGATCGGCCACAAGCGTGATCAAGGCCACGATGAGCCCCAGCGGCGAATGCGCTCCCCAGAACCAGGATCGGAGCATGGGCACTATCCTGTCTGTCCGGCACGCCGGTCGAACTGACGGACGGCATCCGCATCGCGCGGCGACAGGGTCGGGAACTCGGGGTCCGAGCCGACGTCGGGCAAGATCTTCCACGACCGGGCACACTTGCTGCCGCGTGCGCGGGCAAAGACCACGGCAACGGATGGCACGTCCTCAAGCCGGAAGGCGTCTTCCGGTCCCTCGCCCTCAATAAGGCTTGCACCGCTCGTGATCGCGATTTCAGCAAGATCGACGCCCGAGAACGCTGCGCGCAGATCCTTATCGGCGACATAGACCTTGGGCGCCGCTTCGAGGCTGGAACCGATACTTCCGTCCCGCCTCTCGATTTCGAGCGCGCCGGTAACGGCCCGGCGCACTTGGCGCACCTTCTGCCATTTATCGGCGAGGTCCTTGTCCGCCCAGGCATTGGGGACGTCGAGGAACTGGCGCAGATGCACCGAGCCCTCGTCATCTGGAAAACGGGTGAGCCAGGCTTCTTCCATCGTGAAGCACAGCATCGGCGCGAGCCAGGCCGTGAGCGCGGAAAAAAGTCGGTCCAGGACCGTGAGGGCGGCACGGCGCGTGAGGCTGTCATGGCCGTCGCAATAGAGTGCGTCTTTGCGGATGTCCAAATAGAACGCGGAGAGATCGTTGACACAAAAATTGAGCAGCGTGTGGAACACGCGCTTGAAGTCGTAATCGGCATAGCCTTCACGCACAAGCAAATCGAGTTCCGCGATCCGCCCCAGCATATAGCGCTCAAGCTCCGGCATCTCTTCAAAGCGCACCGTATGATCGTCGCGGTAATGCGTAAGATTGCCGAGCAAGAAGCGCAGCGTGTTCCGTAAGCGACGATAAGAATCGACATTGGCCTTGATGATATCGGGGCCAATGCGCAAATCGTCCGCGTAGTCGGAACTCATGGCCCAGAGCCGCAGGATTTCCGCACCCGACTGGCGGATGACGTCTTGCGGCGAGACCACATTGCCGAGCGACTTCGACATTTTGCGGCCGTCCTCGTCATTGACAAAACCGTGGGTCAGAACCTCTTCGAAAGGCGCGCGCCCCCGCGTTCCACAGGCCTCCAAAAGCGAGGACTGAAACCAGCCGCGATGCTGGTCCGAGCCTTCGAGATAGAGTGTGGCCGGCCATGCGAGATCGGGACGTGCCTCAAGAACAAACGCATGAGTCGAGCCTGAGTCGAACCACACATCGAGAATGTCGCCGACTTTCTCCCAGTCGTCAGGGTTGTCGACAATCCCGTCAAGGAAACGCTGCTTCGCACCGTCCATGAACCAAGCATCGGCGCCTTCGCTTTCGAAGGCCGAGGCAATGCGATCGATCAATTGCCCGGAGGCATTGAAGTCCTGCCGCGGAATGACTTCGCCCGTTTCCTTGTGCACGAACACGGTGATGGGCACGCCCCAGGCGCGCTGGCGCGAGACCACCCAATCGGGGCGCGTGTCCACCATGCCCCGGATCCGCTTCTCCCCTTGGGGCGGCACGAAGCGCGTCGTGCCGACGGACTCCATCGCACGGGCGCGCAAGCTCTCGCCGCCATCGAATGTCTCATCCATGGCGATGAACCATTGGGGTGTCGCGCGAAAGATGATGGGCTTCTTGGACCGCCAGGAATGGGGATAGTCGTGCTTATAGCGTGCGCGAGCCAGAAGCGCGCCCGCCTCGACCAGCGCTCGAATGACCGTCTCGTTGGCATCGCCGAACTTGCCCTTGTCGTTGACAACGCGCGCGCCCGTAAAACGGGGAGCATCCGCTGTGAAAAAGCCAGCCTCATCGACGGTGAAGGGAATGGTCCGATCAATGTCGCGGTTGCGCAGCAGCGTCTCATTTGCGGACCAGACCTCGAAGTCGTCTGCGCCGTGGCCAGGGGCCGTATGCACAAAGCCCGTACCGGCGGCCTCAGTGACGTGATCGCCGGCAAGAAGCGGCACCATGAATCGGTAGCTGTCCGCATCGCGCAAAGGATGGGCGCACATGGACTGCCCCAGCATGTCGCCGGTGACATCACCAAGCCGCGACCAACCATCAATGCGGGCGGCGTTCTTGACCGTTTCGGCAAGGGCATCGGCCAGGATCAGCCGCTCACCAATTTTGGCCCAATTGTCCTCCGGTGCCTGCGTCACCTCATAGAGACCGTAGGCGATGGAGGGAGAGTAAGAAACGGCGCGGTTTCCTGGGATCGTCCATGGGGTCGTCGTCCAGATGACGACCGAGGCGTGCTGGAAGGTGGTCGGATCGGCGTTATCGTCAGTGGCGAACATGACCGGAAACTTGACGTAGATCGCCGGACTCTCGATCTCCTGATATTCGACCTCGGCTTCGGCGAGCGCCGTACGCTCCACCACCGACCACATCACCGGTTTGGATCCGCGATAGAGCAAGCCATTTATGGCGAACTTCATCAGCTCGCGCGCGATGGTCGCTTCGGCCGCATAGTTCATCGTGGTGTAGGGGCTATCCCAGTCACCTTCGATGCCAAGGCGCTTGAACTCATCGCGCTGCACGTCGAGCCAATGCGCGGCATAGGCCCGGCATTCGCGTCGAAAGCCGACGATTGCATCGGAATCGGCGAAGTCAGGCTTTGCCTTGCCCTTGGAGCGGTACTGCTCTTCCTCGACCTTCCACTCGATGGGCAGGCCGTGACAGTCCCACCCCGGTACGTAATTGGCATCCCGGCCCATCATGGACTGCGATCTGCAGATCACATCCTTCAGGATCTTGTTGAGGGCGTGCCCGATATGAAGATGACCGTTCGCGTAAGGCGGCCCGTCATGAAGAACGAACTTGTCGCGCCCATGCCCCTCTTCGCGCAGGCGGTCGTAAAGGCCCATCTCGGCCCAGCGTTGCAACAGTTCCGGCTCGCGCTTCGGGAGCCCCGCCTTCATGGGGAAGCCGGTCTTGGGCAAGAACAATGTCTCACTCCAGTCGCGCTCCGTCTGCGGTTGCACGGGCGGCTCCTCGGTCTTGAGCTTTAGCTCTGGCGTTGGTTTGGGCTGGACTTTGGGCGTTGGCTTGGACTTGGGTTTGGGCTTGGCTTTGGGTTTGGGTTTGGGTTTGGGCTTGGCTTTGGGTTTGGGTTTGGGTTTGGGCTTGGCTTTGGGTTTGGCTGTTGCGACCGGCCGCCCAGTGGTCTTCCTCGAGACGGTCGTCTTCAGGGGGGCCTTCTTCGAAGCCGCGCTCTTGGTCGCAGTCTTCTTGGTCGCAGCTCTCTTGGTTGCGGCGCGTCTCGTGCTCTTCTTCACCGCTGCCTTCTTCGGCGCGGCTCTTTTAGCTGCGGCCTTCTTCGGCGCGGCTCTTTTAGCTGCGGCCTTCTTCGGCGCAGCCTTCTTTGCAGCCGGCTTCTTTGCGACAGTACGCCGTGTCACCGAAAGAGGGCTCTTCGCCTTGCGCGCGGTTTTCTTTGTCTTGCTTGCGGGCTTCATGGCCGTCTTCTTTGCCGCCTTGCGCGCAGCGCTAGCGGCACGCGAGCCGCTCTTCGTTTTCGTTACCATGGTGCTTGCTTCCGCCCAAGTTCGGCCGCCGGGCCGCGATTCGATGTGCGAGGCGTTCTAACAACCGCTCTCGTCACAATCCAGTGCCCCTGTGCTGAGCGCGGCGCCAAGCGGAAATTGCCGCATAGGATCGTTAGCCTCAATGCGCGCAAGGATGGCACGCACAGCCTCGCAATCCTTGTCCATCTGCGCAATGAGCGCCTCTTCGCTCGCGAAGGCTTGGTCGGGCCGCACGAAGCCGATGAACTCGACCTCGATTGTCTGCTCGTAGAGGTCTCCGGAAAAGTCAAACAGAAACGCCTCGAGCGAAGGATCGCCCGCACCAAATGTGGGGCGCGGGCCCACATAGCCGGCCGCGTCGTGGCAGCCGGCCGCATGGTGCACGCGCATAGCGTAGATGCCATGGCAGACATCCTGGCCCGGCAACAGCTCGAAATTGACGGTCGGGAAGCCGAACCCTTGGCCACGGCCCGCGCCATGGCTCACCTGGCCACGGGCACGCCACCAATAGCCTAGCTGCTCGGCGGCCTCGCGCACTTCGCCCTTGGACAGATGGTCCCGGATCGTGCTCGACGAAAAGACCGTCTCGGCCTCCAGCACGACAGGCTCCACCACATCGACGCGATACCCGCTTGTTTTGCCTGTCGCCGCCAGATGTTCCACCGAACCAGTCCGGTCTTTGCCATAGCAGAAGTCGTATCCCACCACGACATGACCCGCGCCAAAGCCATCGCCGACAACATCTGCGGCAAAAGCATCGGCGGAGAGCGATGAGAGTGCGGCATCGAATGTAAGCACAAACGTCACATCAAGGCCGAGCGCCTCAAGCAGTTCCAGCTTCACTGGCTGAGGCGTCAGCCGGAAGAACGGCTTGCAGGGGGCGAAGAATTCGCGCGGATGCGGCTCGAAAATGATGGCACCGACGGGTCGGTCTTCCTTGGCTGCAATTCCCTTGGCCGTCTCCAGCACGGCTTGGTGCCCACGATGAACGCCATCGAAGTTTCCAATGGCCAAGACCGCGCCCTTCAATTCAAGCGGCGTTTCCCGCCAAGAGCGGACGATGTCCATCAGGAATCCTTCGCGTTCACAACGCTTATTCGCCGGAGGGCCGGCGGGAAACCATCATCAGCGCCTCGCCTGCGAGTACCGGCTTGCCGTTTGCGGTGCAAACGCAATCCAGCGTGACGCGACCCTTGTCCATGTCCACATTGGTGATCGTGCAGGTCGCGACCAGTTCGTCGCCGATATAGACCGGTCCTTTGAACTTCATGGTCTGCGACATGTAAATGCAGCCCGGACCAGGCAGCTTGGTCCCAAGCACTGTGGAGAACAGCGCGCCGGTCAAGAAGCCATGCGCAATGCGCTTCTTGAACATTGTTCCGGCCGCGAAGGCATCGTCCAAATGGACGGGATTCACATCGCCGGAGAGGCCTGCGAAGGTCTGAATGTCCTCGTCCGTAATCGTCTTGGAGACGCTCGCCTCCATTCCTGGCGACAAATCTTCCAGATAGTAGCCGTGGCCGAGGCTCATTCCATATTCTCCCTGCTGTGTAGGTTCTTTGAACGGCTGCGCAAAATAGCGAAGCCGCCACCGCGCGGCAACAAGACTTCTGGGCGCGGCAATTTTTCTCAAAACCCCATACATACCAAACACCTAACTCTCCATTTACCACTTCGCCATAGGCTAAACTTAAGCGGACGGAGGAAGGTCATGGCACTTAATCTCAACATGCCGGTACTCGTCGTCGACGATTACGGGACGATGGTCCGGATCATTCGCAATCTCTTGCGACAGCTTGGCTTCGCCGATGTCGACGGGGCAAGCGACGGCGGCGCGGCACTCGAAATGATGCGCGAGAAGGACTACGGCCTCATCATTTCCGATTGGAATATGGCGCCTATGACGGGCTACGAACTTTTATGCGAGATGCGCGCAGACGATCGCTTCTCACGCACCCCCTTCATCATGGTCACCGCCGAGGCCAAGACGGAGAGCGTGGCCGCAGCGAAATCGGCCGGCGCAAGCAATTACATTCTCAAGCCGTTCAATGGGGCAACGCTGAAGTCGAAGATCGACCGGCTGTTCAGCGACGGAGCCTAACGCCTCACGCGGCCCCTTACCAAGCGAGCCCCCGCATCGCGGCGATGGGCGGGCTCGGCTCTTCGGCGAAGAGCGAAGACAGATGCTCCGCATCGAGCACCCCCACATTCTCACCTGGCGCATGCAGCATGCTCGCAACGAACACGGACGGGATGCCAAACACGCCCGCGCCAACAATATCGGTCTTCGCGCCATCGCCAATCGCAAGCACGTCCGATTGGCTGATGGTTCCGGGCGCCACCTTCGCAGCTGTTTGAAGCGCCAATTCGTAGACGGGCCGATGCGGCTTGCCAGCATAGATCGTCTTGCCTCCGAGTGTTTCATAGGCCGCAGCAAGAGCGCCCGCGCAGTAGATCAGGCGATGCCCACGTTCCACTTTGTGGTCCGGATTGGCGCAGATCATCGGCAAATCGCGCGCCGCCATGCTTGAAAGCAGATCGACATAGTCCTCCGGCGTCTCGACCTCATCGTCGAACAGGCCCGAACAGACGGTCAGATCCGCCTCCTCAGGCCCCGTCAGCGTGACGTCCATGGCATCGAAGATCGCCGTGTCCCGCTCGGGCCCAAGGTGGAACACGCGCGCACCCTTATGCTTCGACAGCTCATGCCTTGTGAGGTCACCCGACGACACTGTGGCGTCATAGGCATCGTCCGGCACGCCAAACAAGCGGAGCTGCTCTTGCAGGTCCGGGCTTGGCCGTGGGGAATTGGACAGAAGCACGACGACGCCGCCGCCCTCGCGGAAGGCACGCGTTGCTGCCGCAGCGTTTGGAAAGGCATCGCGCCCGTTATGCATAACGCCCCAAATATCGACGAACCAAACGCGATAGCGCCCGGCAAGGTCTTGGATTGATTCGATGATGGGAACTGAGAGGGAAGCTGTCATAGCGCTCGGTTAGAGGCTTGCGGCGCGCCGGTCAAGAAGGCACGCAACCAACGCCTTGAAGCGCTATGGGGGAAGACGCACTGGTGATAGACTGCGCGCATATGACGAACGCTACTCTTGCTACGGAGACGATCATGCGGCCACTGACTTGGAAAACGTGCCTGGTGGGCGGACTTGCGCTTGCCGTATCGGGCGGACCGGCCTTGGCAATGAGCGGATTGGCATTGTCTCTGGGCGGTGTGGACAGTGCACCGTCCCTCGCCCTGCCGGTGGTGGATCAGGAGAATCTCGCTGTCGAGGAGGACCTGGTACCCGATGAGGTTCCTGCCAAAGAAGAAGACGCGGGCGCGCCCAAGCAAGCCATGCCGGAGCCAAAAACCATGGGAGGCGACGATATCGAGGACGAGACGATCAAGCGCCTTGAACCTGGCGGAGAATAGGCCAAGCTCGGATCCGCCACATTGATGCTCTTCAGACTGAGCGTAACTCTCTTGCGCGCGCGGCGGGTTTACGTTGCGCTGGTATTGGCAAGTTCCCGGGACAGAGCCGCGTTCATCGGCTGTGGCTCCGCAAACAGGTGGCCTTGCGCGAGTTCGATCCCATGGTCGAGCAAGTCCGCAATATCGATTTCCTTCTCCACCTTCTCGATAATGAGCTGAATTCCGATCTCATCAAGCCGGCGCTTGAGATCAGCCGCGTTGCGCCCCGGGCCTTCCAGGAAGCGCGCGGCGCTGACCTTGGCGAAGCGGAAATGGCGCTCGCTCAACCCATCGAACCCGGTTTCCAGGTCGGTAATATTGTCGAGGCAAAACGTAAAACCGAGGGCCCCCAACGTATCGAGGCACCCGATTTCCGATTCGTTCAAGCCCTGCATCTCCGCCTGGCTGATCTCGAACACGAGATGGTCGCTGAGGCCACTGTTCTCTTCCATGAACTCGATGAGTTCCGGGAAATAGTCGACGTCCAACAGCGAGTGCATCGAGATGTTCGCAAAGACACCCTTGATTGGTGCGTCCGGACCAAGGCGCCGCAACACCTGCACGGCGCGCACGACCAAGACGTTGTCGATCAGCGGCATCAGGGCTGACCGCTTGGCAACGGGCATATAATCGCCGGGCATGACAAGTTCGCCATCGCTCCTGCGGATCCGCGTCAGTCCTTCGAAATAGAGGACCTTGCGGTCGGGCAGAGTCAGCGTTGGCTGAAGGTAGAGGTCGACCCGGCCCTGCTCGATGGCCTCCCGTATGATGTCGAGCATCGCATCGTCATCGTCGTCATCCGGAAGGACAAAGTCGAGGTCATCCTCCGGCTCTTCCGGCGCGGGCGCCTCCTCGGGCTCGGGCTGAGCCGCGACGAGCGCTGCAGCGAGCAGTGCTTCTTCCCGTCCAGGCGTATCATTTATGTCCTGAGGCTCGTCTTTGTCGTCTCCATCAGGCTCGGGTTCGCCGATGCGTTCACCCGTACTTTCGGGCACCGCATCCAGAACGGCCTCTTCGCGCTCCGGCTCCGGTGCGATCTCCACAGGCGGTTCCGGCGGCTCGTCCGGCACCGACGCGATGTCCAAATCCGGGTCCGTCAATCCTTCCGGCGCAAGCTCCGATAGGGACACGGGTTCGGGCTCAGGTTCTGGCTCGGGTTCCAGCACGGGCTCTGGCTCTGGCTCGGGTTCCGGCTCGGGCCCTGGTTCGGGTTCGGGTTCGGGCTCAAGCACAAGTTCAGGTTCGTGCTCTGGTTCAGAGGGCACCAACGGCTCAGGCTCGATTTCCTGTTCGACCCTCTCGCCCACGAAGGCAGCAGGCGCAGATGCCGTGGCCGCCGCTGCTGCGGCGCCCGGTGATGGCGCCAGCTGGCCCGACAGACCTGCGATCAGTCTTTCGAGTGCGCCCAGGTCGTTGATAATTTTCTGGCGCTGCGCTCGGCCCTCAGTGGCGACCTCCGCGCGCACGGCTTCAATTCGCGCATAGACGTCCTGGAGTTCGGAGGTGACTTCCCCTCCCTCCGTTCCGCCAGTAGCGCCGCGTGCGAGTGCTTGACCGAGCTGATCCACCTTGTCGTGAAGACTGTGGAGACGGGAGATCCCATCTTCCACTTGGTCGAGCCGCTGCAAATCGGCATCGATCACCTCCAAGGCTTGCTCAAGCTCATCAATGCGGTCGCCGCCTGCGCCTGCGCCTGCGCCTGCGCCTGCGCCTGCGCCGCTGCGGCCTATCCGAAAATAGGATGCGGCCATGACCAGGAGCAGTGCCATTGTGCCGATCAACACCGGCAACAGCGGTAGTCCAGCCTGAACCGTCAGCCCTGCGGCAAACGCAGCCGCCGTGACGACCATAGCCACCAGAACGAGCACATTAATCATCGCGGCCCCTCCTCGGACAGCACATGCACCAGGCAAGACTCACGTGAGAACAAGACTTGCTCAAAAAGACGGCCCGCCCGTGAAGACATGCCGGTGCCGTTCTGACTGGTCTTGGCTGGTCGCGCCGCCCCTCGCGTCCCGAAATCATGGTCGAGGGGCATTTGCAAAGCAACATCAAACTGGCCATGAGCGGAACTGCGCGGCCCAATTAGACAGCACGTTGGGCCTCTCTCAAGCACTGAGGCGACCGTGCGCCATGCTGCAGACTTGTACTTTGGGGTTGTTGCCCCCAGTTCCAGAGTGTTGAGACCCGCGCTGCAACCGGGGAGTCGCGGCCTATGCCTCACAGCAAAATCGCGACGGGGCGCGCCTTGACAGTCAGCAAAGGGTCCTTCTAAAAGCGGCGCTATTAGCACTCGGAATGGCCGAGTGCCAATCGGCAGAGTACCAGCGAATAGGAGCGTACATCCATGAAATTCCGTCCCTTGCATGACCGTGTCGTGGTCAAACGGCTCGAGGAGGATTTGAAGACCAAAGGCGGGATCATCATTCCGGACACAGCGGCTGAGAAGCCGCAAACGGGCAAAGTCGTCTCCGCAGGCCCTGGCGCCCGTGGCGAGGATGGTAAGGTTCAGCCGCTTGGCGTGAAAGCCGGCGACAAGGTTCTGTTTGGCAAATGGTCCGGCACCGAGGTCAAAATCGATGGCGACGATCTCCTCATCATGAAGGAGTCCGACATCATGGGCATTCTCGGCTAACGCCCGACCGTCGCATTTTTTCGAAAAATTGATCCCCAATGCGATCGTCGCTACGAGCGAGCGCCTTGGGCTTGTTGACCCTCAACGGAGAGAAATTCAATGGCAGCCAAAGACGTCAAGTTTGCCGCCGAGGCCCGTGAGCGCATGCTCAAGGGCGTTGATGTGCTGGCCAATGCAGTCAAGGTGACGCTCGGTCCCAAGGGCCGCAACGTCATCATCGACAAATCGTTCGGCGCGCCGCGCACGACCAAGGATGGCGTGACCGTGGCCAAGGAGATCGAGCTTGAAGACAAGTTCGAGAACATGGGCGCGCAGATGCTGAAAGAGGTCGCCCAGAAGACCAATGAGACCGCGGGCGACGGCACCACCACGGCCACGGTTCTAGCACAGGCAATCGTACGCGAAGGCCTGAAGGCTGTTGCCGCCGGCATGAACCCGATGGATCTGAAGCGCGGCATCGACAAGGCCGTTGCCGAGGTCGTGGGCACGATCAAAAAGCAGTCCAAGGAAGTCAGCGGCTCGTCCGAGATCGCCCAGGTCGGCACCATTTCAGCCAATGGCGAGAAGGCCATCGGCGACATGATCGCCCAGGCCATGAAGAAGGTCGGCAATCAGGGTGTCATCACGGTCGAGGAAGCCAAGAGCCTCGACAGCGAGCTCGAAGTGGTCGAGGGCATGCAGTTCGACCGCGGCTACATCTCGCCCTACTTCATTACCAATGCCGAGAAGATGACGACGGAACTCGAGAACCCGTACATTCTGATCTACGAAAAAAAGCTCTCGGGTCTTCAGGCCATGCTGCCGCTGCTTGAGACAGTGGTGCAGTCGGGCCGTCCCCTGCTCATCATCGCAGAAGACGTCGAGGGCGAGGCCCTTGCCACGCTCGTGGTCAACAAGCTGCGTGGCGGCTTGAAGATCGCGGCCGTGAAAGCCCCTGGCTTCGGCGATCGCCGTAAGGCCATGCTTCAGGACATCGCAACGCTTACGGGCGGCGAGATGGTCTCGGAGGATCTCGGCATCAAGCTTGAAAACGTCACGGTGCAGATGCTCGGCAAGGCCAAGCGCGTCAACATCACCAAGGACGACACCACCATCGTGCGTGGCGGCGGTAAGAAGGATGAGATCGAGGCGCGTGTTGCGCAGATCCGTGCCCAGATCGAGGACACCTCGTCCGACTACGATCGCGAGAAGCTGCAAGAGCGTTTGGCGAAGCTCGCCGGCGGCGTTGCAGTGATCAAGGTCGGCGGTGCCACCGAGGTCGAGGTGAAGGAAAAGAAGGATCGCGTCGACGATGCGCTGAACGCGACCCGCGCGGCCGTTGAAGAAGGCATCGTGCCAGGCGGCGGCGTTGCGCTCCTTCATGCCTCCAAGGCTCTCAAGATCAAGGGCGACAATGCCGACCAGGAAGCCGGCGTGAACATCATACGCCGTGCGCTCCAGGCACCGATCCGTCAGATCGCCGAGAATGCAGGCGTGGAAGGCTCGATCGTGGTCGGCAAGGTGATCGAGCAGAAATCACCCTCCTTCGGCTATGACGCGCAGAACGACACCTATGTGGACCTTATCGCCAAGGGTATTATTGACCCGGCCAAGGTTGTCCGCACGGCGCTGCAGGATGCGGCCTCCGTTGCCGGTCTCCTCGTCACCACAGAGGCGGCCGTGGCCGAGTCGCCGAAGAAGGACGACGCAGGCATGCCGGGAATGCCTCCGGGCGGCATGGGCGGCATGGACATGATGTAGTCCACACGTCGTGAATTGCTGGAGTCCTCAGGGCTTCGAACAAGAAGGGCCGTCCCTCGGGGCGGCCCATTTTTTAACCGCGGATGTGTTGTTCCACCAAGCACCATCAAGCAGTGATTGCATATTATCCCGCGCCTTTTCGCTCGCTAGATATTGTATCTGAAGTGGTTTTTATTAATTTGGCAATCAGAGGGGGTGGAATGACTGACCCACAGAAGATCCTTGGAGCGGAAAGTGGGGGACCAACTACACCTATTGGATTCACTCAATAGGTACGACTTTTGAGAAAGCGCCTGCGAATTACATTTATGCCACGATAGGCACTAAGGGCTGGATAGCGCCCTACATTGGGAAGACCGGCGATATTTCTCAACGGACGCTCGACACACATCACAAGCGGGACTGCATCGTTCGCAATGGCGTAACGCATATTCATGTCCATAAGTCATCGAACGATGAGGAAGAACGTCGGAAAGAAGAGGCCGATCTCGTCGCCAAATGGAATCCGCCCTGCAACGATCGATGGCGGTCCGTAATTTGGATTCAGGGGGGAGCCCGGCCAGCGCGACGATTTCAAGATGGCGCGCAGCGCGTTAGCTAATCGTCAAGAAGACAACCGCTTTCCGGATCGAGTTTCGCGGGTTCGCCCCAATCATTAGCGGGAACCTTCGGAAATGATTTGCCGAACTCCTGCTTCACCATCTCGAACTTCAGAGGCACGTTTGAGTTTTCGGGAAAATCGATGATCCAGAAATAGTCGTGATTGTCCTTGGGCCAATTCCGCGGCACGCCGGGCAAAATGTCGAGATGCAGGAGCTGGCGAAGCGTGACAGCCGCTTCGCGTTGATATTTGTCGTCGAGCGCGCGATCGGCGATGTGCCTTCGGTCCCACACCATGACGACCGTCTTTCCCTTGAGCGCAGGGTTGTTGAGTATGTTGCCCGCGGCTTGGCGCGTACGCACATTCATGGCTTCAGCCATCTTTTTCTCATCATCCTGCGGCAACACCGAATAGTTGATGATGGGCTTGCGCCAGCTTTCTGCAGCGGGCGTCGCAACGGCGACCGTATGGGGCGTAATCGCGAAGAAATAGGCTGGCGGCTCGTCAGTCTTGAACAGGGACTTCGCCGCTTTGTCTCCGAGATAGTTGTAACGCAGACCTTGCGCGCGCTGGCTGCCGATTTCGCAGAGCCGCCAGGCGTCCGCCGCTTCGCCGCCGGCGAGAACCACGATGCGCGCGGGTGCGGCAGCAGCAGAGGTCACGCCAAGCGACAGCACGCCAGCGAGGATAATTCGGATCATTTTGAAGTTCCCAGATGTGTCAGACATTGGCAGCCTCTTGTTCAGCAACGCGTTTAAGATTCGCCATATGCCGCTGCATAATGCTGACCGTCAGCGATTTGAACAGAAAACCCAAAAGCTTGGTGAAAAACGATTGAAGTGAAATATCGGCGGTGTAATCCAGCCGTGTCCCTTGGCTCGAAGGCGAGAGCTTGTAGGTCAAATCGACACCAAAGCTCCCGTCGCTCAGCCGCACGCCAAGAAGGCGTTCCGGTTCGTAGGCGGTAATCCTGCCGTCATAGGTTTTTTCACGGCCTCCTTCCTTCAGCGTCTGACGGAAGCGCGTTCCAACCGGCTTCGCGCGCTCTTGCCCGTCCGGATAGCTGATGTCGACACTCTCCGTTATCCAGAGGGGAATCTTGGTGTCGTCGTCGACGAAGGTCCAAACGGTGGCGACCGGCGCGGCGATCTGGTTCTCAAAATTGATGCGCATAGCGGGCGGAGACTAGCCGCTGCAAAGCTCACTCGCCATTCACCTCCCGGTGAACAGAACTCACCCTAGGTTGAGAGGCCCGCAAGGATCGTGTCGCGCAATGCATTTGCCCGTGCATCCCACGCGGCCCCCTTGGCGGCCAAGAGGTGTGCTTGCGACTTCAGGATCAAACCATCTTCCAACACTTTGAGGTTGTTGGCTCTCAATGTCGTGCCCGTCGTCGTGATGTCCACGATGAGTTCGGACGTCCCACTGGCCGGCGTTGCCTCGGTGGCGCCCACGCTCTCGACGATGCGGTAGCCGGTCACGCACTTCTCGGCAAAGAACCGGCGGGTGAGGTTCATGTATTTCGTGGCAACGCGCAGGCCCCTGCCATGTGCGCGCGCGAATTGCTCGGCCACGTCCTCCAGATCCGCCACGCGCGACACATCAAGCCAGCACGCAGGGACAGCCACAATCACGTCCGCTTGGCCGAAGCCGAGCGGCCGCAAGAACTCCACGGTGCTGTCCGCATCGTGAATCGTTTCGCGCACGAGGTCCTCGCCGGTGATCCCAAGATGCACACGGCCCGCCTTCAGCTGGTGTACGATTTCCGCCGCGGATGTGTATTCCACCTCCACGTCGGGGAGCCCTTCGAGCTGACCGCGATACCCGCGCTCGTGGCCTTTGACGCGCAAGGCATAACCGGCCGCCTCGAACAGCGCGGCGGCGTTCTCCTTCAAGCGCCCTTTGGACGGCACGGCGATGACCAGCGACGGTGTGCTCATGACAAGTCCCTCTCCACGGCGGCCAGCAGGCGCTCCGTGTGAATAGCCGACCCGACGGCGGGGACAGGACGCGGCGCGCCAAGCGCGCTGAGCAGGTTGTCGTAGCGTCCGCCGCCCGCGACCGGCTCGGTCTCGCCCATCCCCGGCGCTTCAATTTGAAACACGAGGCCAGAATAGTATTCGAGCTTGCGGCCAAACTCGGTGGACATGACCGCCGCGGACAAATCGATGCCTTCGCTCTCCAGCCGATCAAACCGGCGCACAACCGTATTGAGCGCAGGTCCGAGATCGAGGTCGGCCCCCTTTGCGATCATGGCGACCTTCTCGACCGCGTCGCGCGGCGGCGCCGAGACCGACAAATAGTAGTCGATGACCGTCGCCACCTCTTTCGGCAAGGGATCAGCCCGCAAATCGGCGGCGTGATCACGCAGCCGTGCCGCTATCTCACGCAAGGATCGATTGCCCGCAAGCGGAATGCCTTCAGCCTCGAGATGAGCGGCGACGATGGCCTCGGCGTTCTCCTGACTTGTTCCGACGATCTTCTCGACAAGCCCCGCCATCAGGCCATCGGCCTCCGGGCGCTCTTCCCTCGCCAAACGGCCTAGCAGCGCATGGAACACCGGGGGGCGCCAAAAATAGTGGCGCAGCTTCAGGCGCCAGCGCTCAGGTAAATCGAGCGCATCGATCAAGGCATAGAACAGCGCGATGTCGCCAAAGCGCAGCGCATAGTCTCGCAGCCCTGTGCTCTTCACCGCCTCAATCGCAAGCAGGAGCACTTCGATGTCGGCGCGCTCTTTGTCCGGCACACCGAAGCACTCGATGCCCGCTTGGCGGAACTCGCGCGGGTGGATCGGGCTCGGGCCCAGGGGCTGAAAGCGGAAAGCCGGACCGTTATAACAATAGCGGGCTTGCGTCTCCGCATCCGGGTGCCGCTCCAGATAGAGCCGCGAGACCGGCACGGTGAGATCGGGCCGCAGACAGAGCTCTTCGCCCGCAATATCGGTGAAGACGTAAGTGCGCCCGCGCACCTGCTCACCAATTTGATCCAGAAACACGCTGGCCGGCTGGAGCACGGCTGGAGCGACACGCTCATAGCCTTGGCGTCCAAACAGCTCCAGCAGATCGCGAGCTTGGCCCTCAAGGGCCTCGAATGCTCGTGCGGTTTCCGCGGTCATGGCCTTTACGCCTTCTGACGGTCGAGGACTTTGCGGATGCCTTCGACAAGTTCGGCTTCAGGCACAGCGAACTGCGCCTCAGCCCGCTTTTTCAGATACTCCTCGCGGTCCTCAATCTTGCTGAGCGTCGCACCGAGAACGAGGTCTTTGATTTGCACCTCGCCGCGCCCCTTCTCGTCGCTGCCCTGGATGACGACGCACGGGCTCCCTCGCTTGTCGGCATATTTCATCTGCGCCTTCATGCCGGATGAGCCGAGATAAAGCTCGGCGCGAATGTCCGCGCCGCGAAGCCTCTGGACCATTTTTTGATAGTCGCCGAGCCGATCCTTGTCGAAGACAAGCACGACGACTGGGCCTTGCGCATCTCCGCCGGTGTATTTGCCGAGAAGCTGGAGACCGAACAGGAGCCGCGACACCCCGACCGAAATACCGGTGGCCGGCACGCGCTCGCCCGTGAAGCGCTCCACAAGGCCGTCATAGCGTCCGCCGCTCACAACCGAACCGAGACGGATGGCCTGCCCTCGCTTGTCCTTGATGGGCGCCGTCAGCTCCGTCTCGAACACAGGCCCGGTGTAATATTCGAGCCCGCGCACGATTGAAGGGTCTAAACGAATACGGTCCGCGCCATAGCCCGCTGAACGTATCAGGGGCTCCATCTGTTCGACTATTTCATTGAGTGCATCCTCGCAGGGCAAGTGGGCTAGGCCCCTTTGACTGTCAGGCACTCCTCCCGTGTTCACGGTAATTTGGTCGAGGATCCGCCGAAGATCTTTGAACTCCTCCGCTTGAAGAACCGCAATAATACTGTTGATCTGCGTCTCGGCTAAACCCACGCCCTTGGTAAAGTCACCCGATTCGTCCTTGCGGCCATCGCCGAGCAGCCGTCGGACGCCTTCAACGCCGAGGCGATCAAGTTTGTCGATTGCCCGCAGAGCACTCAGACGCTTGTCGGCATTTGCCTCGCCACTTAGGCCAATAGCCTCCATCACACCGTCAAGCACCTTGCGGCTGTTGACCTTCACCAAATATTGCCCGCGCGGAACGCCAAGCGCCTCCATGGTATCTGCGGCAAGCATGCACACTTCTGCATCCGCCACGATGGACGCCGCGCCGACCGTATCCGCATCGAACTGCATGAACTGGCGGTAGCGGCCAGGGCCGGGTTTCTCGTTGCGCCAGACGGGACCTGCCTGATAGCGGCGGAAGGGCTTCGGCAGGCTCTGATAGTTCTCTGCCACATAGCGGGCCAGCGGCGCTGTCAGATCGTAGCGCAGCGAGAGCCATTGCTCGTCGTCGTCCTTGAACGAGAACACGCCAGCGTTTGGCCGATCCTGATCGGGCAGGAATTTGCCGAGCGCGTCGGTGTATTCGATGGCAGGTGTCGCCAGCGGCTCGAAGCCATATTTTTCAAACACGGTCTTGATGGTGCTGAGCATCGCATCTTGCGCGCGGTTATCTTGCGCGGACGTGTCCTGCAGGCCTTTGGGAAGGCGTGCCTCTGGGCGCGAGGGCTCCGACTCTGACTGAGCAGATTCGGCCTCCGGCTGAGGCTTTTTATCGTTCTTCGTCATGATTGGATGCGGCTTATTTGAAAGAGCTCAAGCCGCCGCGTTCTAGCCCATCGTTCCCTTGCCAGCAAGCAAAGGCACCGACAGCAGGCAAAAGCACCGCCAGTAGGCAAGCGCGCTGGCAGGCCGGCACAGGATGGCACCTTGAGTCCGCGCGCTAGTCGACGAGGTCTCTCTCCTTGGCCGCCGCCTTGGCCATCTCGACCAGGGCCTCGATCGGATGGGCGCGGCCGCGCATTTTGGAAAGCGCGGGCGGGCATGGGCCCCCGGTTGCCCAATCCAGCAGTTCCACCGTATGAACGATGGGAATATCCGTTCCGGATTTGAGCTGGCTGATGCAGCCGATATTGCCCGTGACGATCACGTCGGGCGTGACGGATTCGATATTCTTGATCTTCCGGTCACGCAGCTGGCCAGCCAGGTCCGGCTCAACAATGTTGTAGGCGCCCGCAGAGCCGCAACACAGATGGCCTTCAGGAATCTCCGTCAGCTTATAGCCAGCCTGTTCCAAGAGTTGCCGTGGCAATTGGTCGAGCTTTTGGCCATGGGCCAGCGAACAGGCCGAGTGGTAGGCGACCCTCAGACCCGTCCACATGACGGGCGGATTGAGATTGATCTCATTCAGGAACTCGCTCACGTCGCGGGCAAGTCCCGCGACATAGCCCGCCCGTTCCGCATAGCCATGATCGCGGGCCAGCAGATTGCCGTAGTCCTTCAACATGGTCCCGCACCCGCTCGCCGTTGGAATGATGGCGTCCAAGAGCCTTTCGCGCATCACCCCGGTCAGGGCATCGATATTGTGGCGCGCATGGCTGCGTGCGTCTTCCTCGCGGCCTAGATGATGAGACAAGGCCCCGCAGCAGCCCTCGTCCCTGACCACCATCACATCCACGCCATGACGGCGAAGCAAACGGATCGCAGCCCGGTTGATTTGCGGCGCTAGAACCTCCTGTACACAGCCCAGCATGATCGCGACGCGCTTGGGCTGTGGCGCCTTGGGATTGTAGGCGGATCTGGGGCTGAGGATTTTGAGCTTCAGCGCATCCTTCGGGACAAGATCCAACGCGGCCGCGATGCGCTTCATGCCCATCTTTCCGATCACCTCGCGGAGGGGTTTGGCGAACCACCCAAGAACCAACATGGCCTTGAAGCGGCGGGGATAGGGCAGCACGCGGCTCAAGAACCAGCGCATTGTGGTTTGGTTCGGGCCGCGATGCCCACGCTGTTCGATGCGCTCGCGGGCAAGGTCCACCAGATGCATATAGTCGACGCCGCTCGGGCAGGTGGTCATGCAGCCAAGGCAGGACAAGCAGCGATCGATGTGATGGACCGTGGGCGCCGTCACGTCGCGGCTTTCGAACATCTGCTTCATGAGATAGATGCGCCCGCGCGGGCTATCGCGCTCGTCGCCTGTGAGAACGTAGGTGGGGCAGGTTGCCGTGCACAAACCGCAATGAACGCAGCGGCGCAGGATCTCGTCCGCGCGAGCAATCGTCTGGTCGCCAAGCTGCAGGGCGTTGAAATTGGTTTCCATGGCGTTCGTTAGTGTTCCCGATAGAGGCGGCCCGGGTTGAACAGGCCGAGCGGGTCGAAGGCATGTTTGAGCTTTGCAGACAGTGTTGCGTGCTGCGCATCCAGCGGATGGAAAACGTCGATCCCGTCTCGTATCCGGCTATCGGCGCGGACCAATGTGGCATGGCCACCGATCTCGGCAAGCTGGCGGCGAATATCCAGCGCGCCCGCATCGGTCAAGGCAGGTGTCTCGATCCAAACAAGGCCGCCCGACCAATCATAGGCCACGCGGACGTCGATCTTGCGGGTAAGATTGCCGATGAACTTGGCAGCTTGGCTCGGGACGGTGGCAACACGCCAAAGCGGATTGGACTGTCCTTGAAACATTTTCAGCCCCCGGACATCGCCCCAGAACACCTTGCTGCGCTCCGAGTCCAGTTCCAGGTCCGGACCGTAGGCGAGAATGGCCTGGCGCACCCCACTGGCGCGGTATCGGGCCGAGGCTGGGAAATTCTCGACACGTATCGCGGTGACCGGGGCGCCTTGACCGGCGAGCTCCTCGTCCGACATCCGGGCCGCGAGATCCGCGTGCAGATGCATCGCACCGGAAACCTCAAAAGGCGTCCCGGCCGCAATGCATAGCGCCTCGATCGCGGTCTGATCGGTCAACCCGTAACAGATGATGGTGCGGGACTCGCGCTGCACAGGCAGAACTTTGAGCGCAACCTCGGTCATGACGGCAAGCGTGCCCCAGGAGCCAGCCAAGGTGCGGCCAAGATCGTAGCCTGTCACATTCTTCATGACGCGCCCGCCCGCCTTGATGATCTCGCCGCGGCCATTCACGGCGCGGATGCCGAGCACATGATCCCGGGCGGCACCTTTCAAAATGCGGCGGCTCCCTGAAATATTCGTGGCCACTACCCCGCCAATAGTGCCCTCGCCGGGGGCATAGCCCAGGACCGGCGCCAGATCCACCGGCTCAAAGGCCAGTTCCTGATCGTTCTCGGCAAGCGCTGTCTCGATCTCGGCGAGCGGCGTGCCGGTCTTGGCGACCATGACCAGCTCGGTCGGCTCGTACAGCGTGATACCAGACATGGCCTCGGTGCTCACCGCCGCGCCGGCCTTAACCGGGTGCCCCAGCTCGCGCTTGGTCCCTTTGCCCAGCACCTCGATGGGCGTGCGGGTTTCCGCCGCCTGGATAATAAGGTGGGACAGCTCTTCTTCGGATGCTGGCGCGTGGAAGCCAAGGCGCATATGGGCGGTCACCGCGTTCCCTCGCCTTCCACGGCCGCGACTTCGGCAGCTTCGGCCCGCTCGCCGGCGCCAGGCTCTGCGCCGAGATCCGTCAGATCGATGCTCAACTTCAGCGCATCGCGGCCCAGAATCGGAAAGACCTTTCCGGGATTGAGGAGCCAGGAAGGGTCCAGCTCTTCTTTGATGCGCACCTGCTGATCGATGTCCTCGTCGGTAAATTGCTCGTACATCAATTCACGCTTCTCAATGCCGACACCATGCTCACCGCTGAGACACCCGCCCAGATCGACGCAAAGTTTAAGAATCTCAGCACCGCAAAGCTCGACGCGTTCAAGCTGCCCCGGGTCGTTCGCATCGTACAGAATCAGCGGGTGCAAATTGCCGTCGCCCGCATGGAAGATGTTGGCCACGTCGAACCGGTATTTGCGGCAAATCCTGCCGATTTCGTCCAGCGCTTTGGGAAGCGCGGACAACGGAATGACCCCATCCATGCACATATAATCGGAGATCTGCCCGATAGCCCCGAATGCTGCCTTGCGGCCCTTCCAGATCAGCGCGCTTTCCTCTGCGCTTTGACTGCGCCGCATGCTGATCGGATTGTAGTCCTGCGCAATGTCCTCGATCTTCTCGAGGAGATACTCGATCTCGTCCTCGGACCCTTCGACCTCGACGATCAACGCCGCCTCCACGTCGAGCGGATAGCCCGCCGGAACGAAATGCTCGCAAACATGAATCGCCGGGCGATCCATGAACTCGATCGCCACAGGGATGATGCCAGAGGCGATAATGGCCGCGACACAAGACGCGGCGGCCTGCGCGGAGTCGAAGCCAATCAACACAGGCCGCGCCCCTTCCGGGGCCGCCAGCAGCCGCACGGTTGCCTCGGTGACAACGCCGAGTTGGCCCTCCGAGCCCGTCACAAGCGGCAAGAAATCGTAGCCGGCAGATTCGAGACATTTCCCGCCAAGGTCCAGGATCTCGCCGTCCATCATGACCATGCGTACGCCCTGGAGGTTATTCACCGTGACCCCGTATTTGAGGCAGTGGGCACCGCCGGAATTCGTGGCAATGTTGCCACCCACCGTGCAGGCGATCTGGCTCGACGGATCAGGGGCGTAGAAGAACCCTTGTTGCGACGCCGCTTGCGTGATCGCGATGTTGGTGATCCCGGCCTCGACCCGCGCGACACGGTTCGTCAGATCGATTTCTAGAACCCTGTTCATCCGCGACAGACACAGAACGATGGCGTCCTCGAGGGGCGTCGCCCCGCCGCAAAGGGAGGTGCCCGCACCGCGTGGCACGACCTTGACGTGGTTGTCGTGGCAGAAGCTCAAAATCGCGGAAACGTCTTCCGTGGTGTTTGGCAGGACCACAGCGAGCGGCACACGCCGATAGGCGGACAGGGCATCGGATTCGTACGTCCGCCGCCCCTCAAGATCGCTGATGAGCAGGGCGTTCGGCACGAGCTTCTTGAGCTGCTTCACGACGTCGTTCCGGCGGGCCAAGACCGCGCGGTCAGGATCGGGAAGGGTCATTGTAGACATGCAAGCAGGCTCCTAGCCGCTCAAGAGGCCGTTCCTATTACGAGCGCCCGCCCCTCTTCGCATGGGTGGAATGAGCGGGCAATATGCGCGCAGTGTATCAAGCTGCACGCGGGAGCGAAACGCGGGGGTCCTGCTGTGCGAAAAACCAATGCTCACGCGTCAGGGGCCGGCGGGCGTGGCATCGCCAGGCGGTGGCGGAGGCGGGATAGCCTCTTCGCGCTGTGGCTCGGCCTCTGTTGGGGCAGGTTCTTCAGTTTCGGTCATTTGGCCGCCTGCGGCGAAGGAGTCCATGTCTTGCAGCACCTCTTTAAAGAAGTAGTCCCGCACGCCCTCTTCGCGCACGATCTCTTCCCAGGCACCACGCAAGGCTTCCTGAACATCGTCTGGCAGCGTCAGGACCTGCACGCCGTCCTCGTTGGATAGGGCCGCCAGCGCAGCAGCTTGCAGATTCGTACTCTCCGACAGTGTCCGCTGAAGCAACTCACCGCACGTGCTTTCGATGAGAGATTGATGTTCCGGACCAAGGGCCGCCCAGCGATCATGGTTGATCAGGAGCTCAAACACAGTGGCTGGTTGGCTCCAGCCCGGCATGTAGAGCGTCTTGACGGTGTCTTGCAGGCCAAGCGTGCGGTCCACTGCTGGGGTATAGGCCTCCGCCGCGTCAATCTGCTCCTCTTCGAAGGCCTTTGCCAGACGGCTGCCAGGGATCAGGACGGGCACAGCGCCAAGGCGCGAGATCACTCTGGCCCCAAGTCCGAAAATGCGCATGCGCAGGCCCTCGATATCATCTTTTGAGGCAATCTCCTTCGTGAACCAGCCACCTGCCTCCGCCCCGCCAAAGGCGCAGGGGACCACATGGACCTTCACCTTGGCCTGATCGTACATCTCCTGGTACAGCGCGCGGCCATGGCCGCGATTGAACCAGTCCAAATATCTCTTGGCATCGGGACCAAACGGAAACCCGGCAAACAGGCTGCCAGCGGGGAGTTTTGCGGCCCAGAACCCGGCCGTCGCGAAGCCCGCATCGACCTTGCCGTCAGATACTTTGTCGAGGATTTCGTGTGGGGCCGTGCCCTCACCTGGCTCCTTCAGATCGAGCTGAAGCGTGCCGCCGGAGCGCGCTTTGAGCGCCTTCGCAAGCGCAAGTGCCGGGGCCCCGAGCCCGGGCAGATGCGTCCCGTAGACCACCGGGGTGACCAGCGTCACCGTGTCGGCGAATGCCGTCCCTGGCGCCAGAAAGGCGAATAGCAGCGCGCCTTGCACTGCCAAAGCCCATTTGTAAGCCGCTCTCATCACGAATCGCCAATCTCAAGGTCTGAAAGGAACGCGAGCTTGGCCGGAAGGCCATGAGACCTCAAGTCCCCTCCTGCCCAGCAAGATTCGCTCCCAGCCCACCAAAAACGCGTGATCTTCCGCCACAACCCCTTGCTTCCGTTTGGACCGCGCTTCCGTTATGGTTCGCCCAACTCTCCAACGTGTATCAAGTTCTTAAGCTGGACCTAGGGTCTGGCACAGGGACCGGCTCAATGAACTTCGCCGTTTGGCTGATCGAGCGACCCCGCTGGTTCAAGCGGATGCTGCTGATTGGAAATGATTTCGTGATGCTCGGCATCGCGTTGTGGGCCGCCTATTCCTTGCGCCTGAGTGAATTCTATATCCCCGAAACGTGGCAGATTTTGCTGCTCATGCTGGCGGCGCCCCTGATCGGTGTCTTCGTCTTCTATTGGCGCGGGCTCTATAAGCTCGTAACGCGATTTATCGGCCCGTCAGGCACGACCCAGATCTATATCGCCGTGATCATAGCGGCCGTGCTCTGGGCCCTCGTGGTTCTCATGAGCGGCATCAAGGGGCAGCCGCGCTCCGTGGTCGTCATTTATGCCTTGATTGCCACCGGCCTCATCCGCTTTAGCCGCCAATGGGCTGGTTCTATGCTCTTGAGGTCCGCACCGCAGTTCGAGCCGGTCAGGTCCGATGCGCGAAAAAACGTGATCATTTACGGCGCAGGACCCATTGGGATCCAACTGCTCCGTGCGCTCAATGAGACAGGGACCTATCGCACCGTCGCCTTTATCGATCCCAACACATCGCTTGCCGGGCAAGTGGTGCATGGCGTCAAGGTGGTCCGCCCGGAGAAGATCGGCAAAGTCATCGCCGATGAACGGGTTGAGGAGGTGCTGCTTGCAACGCCGTCGGCGCTGCGAGGCGAACGCCGGATCGCGCTGAAGGCGCTGGAGAGCTTCCCTGTGACGGTAAAAACCCTGCCGGCGCTTGAAGAAATTGCCTCGGGCCGCGTCGAGGTCAGCGATCTCAGGCCAATCGACGTCGAGGATCTGCTTGGACGCGACCCGGTGATGCCGGACATCGAGCTGTTGTCCTCCCAGGTCCGCGGTAAGTCGGTGCTGATCACCGGCGCCGGCGGCTCGATCGGTGCCGAGCTCACACGGCAGCTCTTGCAGCTTGCCCCCAAAACGCTCGTGCTGTTCGATGTGTCGGAGCCCGCCCTTTACCAAATCTCGCTTGAGATTGAGGAACTGCAGCGCCGCGAGCGGCTCGAGTCCGGTGAGACCGGGACGGCAACGACCATAGTTCAGGTCTTGGGCTCCGTGCTCGACCGGAAGCTGGTGCCGCGTATCATCGAGGAGCACGGGGTCGAAGTGATCTATCACGCCGCTGCCTATAAGCATGTGCCGATCGTCGAGGTGAACCCGTTTGTCGGGGTGCAGAACAATACGTTCGGTACCCTGGTGGTCGCGGAGGCCGCACGGAAGGCCGGGGTCGAGCGCTTCGTGCTGGTCTCAAGCGACAAGGCCGTGCGGCCAACAAACGTCATGGGCGCAAGCAAGCGCCTTGCCGAACTGATCCTCCAGGCACTTGCCGAAGAGTCCCGGGACACGATCTTCACCATGGTGCGCTTCGGCAACGTGCTCGACTCCTCGGGCTCGGTGGTTCGCCTGTTCCGCAATCAAATCAAAGCAGGTGGCCCGGTCACCGTCACACACCCGGAAGTGATCCGTTACTTCATGTCGATCCCCGAAGCCGCGCAACTTGTCATTCAAGCTGGCGCCATGGCCGCGGGGGGCGAAGTCTTCGTGCTGGAAATGGGAACGCCGGTAAAGATCGACGACCTCGCCCGGACAATGGTCCGCCTGTCGGGTCTGGAAGTCCGCGACGAAGAGCATCCCGAAGGCGATGTGGACATCGAATATGTGGGCCTGCGCCCCGGCGAAAAGCTCTTCGAAGAGCTTTTGATCGGCGAGGATGCCACGGGCACAAACCACCCGCGCATCTTCAAAACCTCCGAGCCCGTACTCGCCTATGAAGAGCTCATGGCCACGCTGGGCCGTTTCGAGGGCGCTATCCAACGCGTCGACCTGGCCGAACTTCAGGACATCTTGCGCGCCACTGTGGAGGGCTACGCCCCACCTGGGACCTTGGCGTCCGTTTCGCCAGGCAAAGACGAATGGGAGCCGCGCTCGCGGACCCTCCACTGACGCCGATGGTTGAAGCCGATTTCGTTTCCAGTGCCACCGTGGTGGGCGCAAGTGCCGCTTTGAGCGCCGGGCTCATCTTCGTCCTCAAGCCGTTTCTCACCCGCCATCTCATGGCTCACCCCAACGACCGTTCCTCCCATGTCACGGCCACGCCCGAAGGTGCTGGATTCGGCGTGATGCTGTCACTGTTTGTGGTGTGCGGGGTGCTCCTTGTAGGGACGGCCCTGCCGGCGCCGAGCCTCTTTCCGGTTCTCGTAGGTGCGGCCGTGCTGATGGTGCTCGGCGGGTTGGACGATGCCCATTCCCTGCCCGTATCCTGGCGCCTCTTGGCGCAAGGTCTCGTCGCACTGGGCGTAATCCTGACGCTGCCATCCGATTTCCGCATCCTGCCAGCCCTGTTGCCGCTCGGTGCCGAGCGCGCGCTTCTTGTGCTGGGTGTGGCTGGCTTCGTGAACATCATCAATTTTCTGGACGGTCTCGATTGGATGACAGTGGTCCAGGTAGTGCCCATGACGCTTGGCATCGCGATCTTGTGTTGGCTCGGTCAGGCGCCACCCAGCATCGGCTTTTTGGCACTCGCCCTGCTTGGCGCAACACTCGGCTTCGCCATCTTCAACAAGCACCCGGCTAGTATTTTTCTAGGCGACTCGGGCAGCCTGCCAGTCGGGCTCCTCCTCGCCTATATGCTGATCTGGGTGGCGGAAGCGCATTTCGTGTCGGCCCTGCTGCTCTGCTTGTACACGCTGACTGACAGCCTGCTGACAGTCGTGCGCCGTTTCCGCAATGGTGAACAGATCTGGACCGCACACCGCTCGCACTTCTATCAGCGGGCGGTTGCGGGCGGTTTGCGCGTCCCGGAGGTCACAACGCGGGTTCTCGTTCTCGGCCTCTGGCTGATGGTCCTGGCCATTGCGGCGGCCTTGAGCCGCTCTCTCGCCATGGATATCAGCGCATTGGTGTTTGGCATCGCGGGCGTTGCGGTGGTGCTGTCTGGTTTCGTAAAGGGTGCCAAATGAGCGCGCGCGTTCTCGTCACGGGCGCCACCGGCTTTCTGGGCACCGCCCTTGTGCCCGCACTCGCGAGAGCTGGCTTTTCAGTGCGGGCAGCCGCGCGCAATCCAGGACGCATTGCACAAGCGCCGGGCATCGAGCCGATGGCGATGCCCGATCTTGCCGGGCCTGCCGACTGGTCGTCCGCACTCGAAGAGGTCAGCCATGTGGTGCATTTGGCGGGCATTGCTCATGCGCCAGGCGCGCTGCCCGACGATGTTTATACGAGGGTCAATACGGAGGCCGTGGCCGAACTTGCCGCGCAGGCAACAGGCAAGATCGAGTGCTTTGTGCTGATGTCGTCCGTCCGTGCGCAGGCGGGGCTGTCTGCGAGCACCGCGATCACCGAGAGGGATGCGCCAGCGCCCACGGAGATTTACGGACGCACGAAGCTTAATGCGGAACATGCGCTTGCGGCGAGCGGGGCCGACCACACCGTACTGCGGCCCGCGGTTGTCTATGGACCCGGTGTGAAGGGAAACATCGCGGCGCTGGCAACGATCGCCAAGACCCCCATGCCGCTGCCCTTCGGCGGTCTCAGCAATCGCAGATCGCTGCTCGCCATCGACAACCTCATCTCCGCTGTGACCCATGTGCTGCAATCGGAGAAGACGCGAAATGAGACCTTTCTCGTCGCTGACCCCGCGCCCATCAGCATCGCCAATCTCGTCGGTGCCATGCGCGAGGGCCTTGGGCGGTCCCCTCACCTCGTCAACATGCCTCAAGGTGCGGTCAAGAGACTGATGAAGTCATTCGGACGCGAAGCCGATTGGGAGCGCATCTGTGGTGCGTTTGAAATCGATGCCTCAAAATTGATGGCAACCGGCTGGCAGCCAAGGGTGGAAAGCCATGACGGTATCGTCCGCATGATGCGCGCCGAGGCGGACGCGACGCCTTAAGACCCGAGCAGGTGGCGATAGAGGGCGACCGTCTCCCGGCCGATCGCTTGGGACGAAAATTTCTCTTCCGTCAGTTGACGCGCCGCCGCGCCGTAGCGCACGCGCAAATCACTGTCCCCAGCCAGTTGCAACATGGCCTCGGCGAGGCTGTCAGCATCATCCACCGGCACCAGAAAACCCGTCTTGCCGCGAATCGCAATCTCCCGGCAACCGGGAACGTCTGTCGCGACCATCGGACGGCCTGATGCTGCCGCCTCAAGCAAGCTCTTGGGCAGACCTTCGCCGCCACGTGACGGCTGGACGGCGAAATGGGCCTGCTTCCAGACCTCGCGCACATCATCCATATGACCGAGCCAGGTGATGCCGTAGGCGGAGGCAAACTCCATGAGTTGTTCCGGGGCGAGCGAGCCAGGATTCTCCGGATCGCAATCGCCCGCGAGAAGAAGGCGAAGCTTGCTGCCCGCCGGCCTTTGATCGTTGTCTGCCGCGCGGCGGAAGGCCTCGACCAAGGTCATAACGCCCTTATGGTGCAGCATACGGCCGACAAAGGCAGCCGTGACCGGCGCCTCCGGCTCGGGCAAAGATTGGTATTTTTCGGTATTGACGCCAGAGCCCGCGATGATCGTGATCGCGGCATCAGGCACGCCGAGCCCGGCCACAAAGGCACGATCCTCTGGATTCTGCACAACCGTGACTGTTTTCGACCGCCGCAAGAGGCGGGCGAGCGCGAAAACCGCAAGCTTCCTCGTGAGCGTGCCGGTCCCGCCCCCATCCACGAACAGCGCACCCATGCCAGTCAGGCTATTCACGATCGCTATGCCGCCCATTCCGAAGGCGGCGAGCGTCCCGAGCAGGACGGGCTTTAGAGCGACATTGTGGACGAGATCCGGCCTGAGGCTGCCGATGAGGCCCCTCAGCTGCCACACGGCGGCAAGACTATCGCGGGCCGACAGGCTGCCACGGCTCCAGTCGAGCGGATGGGCGACAAAGCCCTCCTCTTCGATGGCCGCCAGCCCATCCTTGATGCGGGCAGCCACATGGACCTCAAATCCGGCCTGCTTGGCCGCCCGGGCCATGGGCAAGCGATGGGAGAGGAAGTACCAATCTTCGGTGACGACATAAAGGATACGTGGCGGCATGGCACATGCTTTAGCCGGTGCCAGGCTCCGCCGCAATTTTGCCGTGGGCTTGCGCTTTTTTTGCGCCTCACGGGCCTGTTGCGAACAGGCCACGCTCCGCCTCAACCATGCGGATAATACGACCCGACGGCTGGTGTAGAGCCGCAAATCAGGTTAAACTCCTACGTGGCGATTTGGGACTCCGCCTTGAGAGGGACTTCATGACGATGCGTACTTTTTTCTTTGCACTTTGCGGCGCTTCGAGCCTGGCACTCTTGCCGCTCAGCGCGCAGGCTTTTGAGATTCAAGGAAAAGACGCCGACCTTCCGAAGAGCGCGGCTGAGTATCACGGTCTCGATCCGGTCTATACGATGCCGCAGTTCGAAGGCAGTTCCTTAGCCATGCCGTATGCGAACAGCAGCGGCAGCAGCGGCTTTGTGTCGGACTATGGCAACGGCATTGCCATTCCCGCGCCAGGTGTCAGCCAGCCGACCCCTGCGTGGCAATCGGGCGCCTTTTTCCGCTAGACCTTTCAGTTCCACCGATTCCCAACTTTCGTGGTGATTGAGCCGCGCACCCTGTCGCGCGCAAGCGATCTCGCACGTACGTGATTTGCCGCGCGGAGTGCTGTGTGAGACAGCATGATCATGCAGGAGATAATCGCGCTCCAGCGCTGGCTCTATGAGGGCATGGCAAGCGGGCTCGGCAATGCTGCGCACGGTGGCCTACCGGCTCTGCTGGCCGCGATGGGCGCTGCGGTCGTGTTCGGCGTTCTCCACGCCATGATGCCGGGACACGGCAAGACCGTGTTGTTTTCCTACCATCTCGGCCAAAAGGGCAGCCTGTTGTCGAGCATCGCCAATGGCGCGATCCTCGCGCTTACCCATGTGGGGATCGCCATCGTGCTGGTGATCGCCGGATTTGCGGTGATCAGCAAGGCGTTTGCTGTCGGCGGGCGCACGCCGCAATTCGAGACCGCGAGCGGTGTGCTGATCGTGCTGATCGGCACATTCCTGCTCTGGCAATCCTTCACCCGTCGCGCCCATGCAGACAGGGGCGATGGCGAGCCGCGAAATGGCCGGGCATTGGCCTTCGTGACAGGGTTGATCCCCTGCCCTCTGACAACATTCATCATGAGTTACGCGCTTGCCCGCGGCCTACTCGCGGCAGGCCTTGCGGTGACGGCGGCCATGGCGGCCGGCATGGTGCTGACGATTGCCGCCGTCGCCGTGATTGCGACGCTCGCGCGCGACCGGCTTTTGCGGTTCTTTTCCCGGAGCGAGGGCCTTCGTGCTCGGATCGGACGCGTGCTGGAGACCGGCGGGGCGCTACTCGTGTTCTCGTTCGGCCTATGGGTTATCGCAGGCGCGCGCGGCGCATGAGTTCTACTGCGCGTCTTGCTGCCCCATCACCTGCTTCGTCAGAGCCTCGATCAACGGCTTGATGTTCTGATTGCTTGGGTCAGCCTTAGCGAGACGACGGGCATAGTCGAGCGCTGACTTGAGATCGCCGCCTGCGGTAGAAAAATTCACCAGCGCCGTCAGGAACTGGCGATTTTGCGGATGTCGGCGAAGTGCCGCCTTTAGAGCTGCGATGGCCTCGTCCCGCTTGCCGATGGACTCAAGACCGACCGCATGGACATAGGCGTAGCGAACCCGATCCGGCTCAAGCTCGGCCGCGCGGCCCAATTCCTCGACCGCCTCGTCCGATTTTTTGAGCCGCACGAGCGCAAGACCGAGCGCGTGATGCAAGCCGCCATCGTTTGGCGACAGTCGAAGCGCCTCCCGCAAAACGGCCACACCCTCTACATCGCGGCCCCGGTGCCGGTAGACATCAGCGAGATTGACAGCGGCAGGCGTAAAATGGGGGCTCAAATCCAGTGCCGTCTTGTACGCGGCCTCGGCCTCGTCCATCGCTCCTTTTCGGA
>Ga0316192_10000195_pt1:0-40000 | contig 42665 bp, 31 predicted proteins | sample MerIslwburrow_MG_FD_204931 | JGI IMG/M metagenome (GOLD analysis project Ga0316192, IMG submission 204931) | Coastal sediment microbial communities from Maine, United States - Merrow Island worm burrow | ecosystem: Environmental > Aquatic > Marine > Coastal > Sediment | place: USA...
ACCCTGAGAACAGGGCCACCTCGGAAGGCCTCTGTCTCAAGGGTCAGAGCTATAACGAGCGGGTCTATTCCGCCGATCGGCTCCTCCATCCGCTCCTTCGGACGACCGACGGCAGCTTCGAGCGCATCTCGTGGGACCAGGCCCTGAGTGTCATGGCCGATCGTCTTGGCAGCATCCGGGATCGGTATGGGCCGCAGAGTGTCCTCTTCTACGCCGGCAGTGGAACCAAGGGTTTGATGAACGATGTGGCTCTCGACTTCTGGCGTCTGTTCGGGGGTTGCACCACGACGTATGGTGACCTCTGCTGGCCGGCCGGGCTGGAAGCAACCCGCCTGACACTGGGCGACAATCGTCACAACGCGCCTGAGGATCTGGCGAAGGCCAAGTTGATCCTCTTGTGGGGCAAGAATCCGGCCGAGACCAACATCCACCAGATGCGATTCGTCGAGCAGGCCCTCGATCGGGGCGGCCGACTGATCGTCATCGACCCCAGGCGGACCCAGACGGCCGAAGGGGCCGAGCTGCTCGTCCAGGTCAAGCCAGGTACCGATGGTGCGCTGGCTCTGGGTATTGCACACCTGCTGATCGCGGAAGGGGCCATCGACCGCGACTTCATCTCACGTCACGTGCTTGGCTTCGAAGAGTTCGCCCGGATGGTGCAGGAGTATTCACCACCGCGAGTAGCGGCTCTAACCGACGTGCCAGAGGCTGTCCTACATCGCCTGGCGGAGGCGATTGGAAGCTGCTCTCCGGTGACTCTGTGTGCCGGGTTCGGGATGCAGCGCTACACCAACAGCGGGCAGGCCATGCGGGCTCTCATTGCTCTCGTGGCGATCACGGGCAACTTGGGCAAGCCGGGGGCAGGCTGGGTCTATGCCAACCTGCAAAGCCATGTCTTTCACCCGATAAAGGACCCCCTGGCCCTGTTTCCACCGGAGGACGGGTCAGGCCCGATCCGCGTCTCGGTCTCCACGGCCCTGCTGGGTCGGCACATGCTAGAGCAGCGGGATCCGCCCCTGAAGGCCGCCTGGATCGAGCGGGGAAATCCGGTGACCCAGAACCCTGACACCCACAAAGTCCTAGAAGCGCTTCGAGCCCTGGAGTTCCGTGTGGTCGTGGATCAATTCCTCACCGACACGGCTCTGGAGGCGGACATCGTTCTGCCAGCCAAGACCTTCTTCGAGCAGACCGATGTCATCGGCGCCTATTGGCATTCCTACATCCAGATCAAGGACAAGCTCATCGAGCCACCGGGCGAGGTCAAGCCCGAGTCGGAGATCTACTACCACCTGGGCGAAGCCCTGGGGTTGGACGAAGAGGGCCTGAGGAGGTTGATTCCGGAGCCTGGAGACGCGGCGATCGAAGCCTATCTGACGAAGCGGCTCGAGCCGTTTCCGGATCTCACCCTGGACCGGTTGAAACAAGGGCCGGTGCTGGCGCCCGGAAGCGAGACGGTGGCGTGGTCCGATCGGTGGTTTCCGACGCCATCAGGGAGAGTCGAGCTGGTTTCAGAGGAGGCGGAGCGACGATGGGGGCTCGACCGGTTGCCGAGGTTCTTGCAGCCGCAGGAGATGCCGGGAACCGACGGTCCGGGGGGAGCGCGATTCCCCCTGCATCTGCTGACCCCCAACACCAAGGATCGGATTCACTCGCAGTTCAACAATCTGCCTTCCATCAGAAAACTGAACCCGAAGACCCAGATCCACATTCACCCGGTAGATGCTCGTCCGCGCGGTGTTGTGCATGGCTCGCGAGTCCGAGTGTTCAACGAACGCGGCACGGTGGAGCTCGAGGCAAAGCTCGACTACGGTCTCAAGCCGGGCTGCGTCTCGGTCACGAACGGCTGGTGGCTGTCGGAAGGGGGAGGCATCAATCAGCTGTCTGGGGCCCGTGAGACCGACATGGCACACGGTGCGGCGTACCACGACAACGCCGTCGAGGTGGAGGCCGTTTGAGGCAGCAGGCACTTTTCACTCTCGATCTCGATCGCTGCACCGGGTGTTCTGCCTGTGCCATTGCTTGTCGGTCCGAGAACCTCGTCGACGCCCAGATCGACTGGCGCCAAATCCACACGTTCAACGAGCAGAACCTCCCCGAAGCCGCGGTCTTTCACTATTCCCTGGCCTGCAATCACTGTCTCGAGCCCGCCTGTCTCTATGGGTGTCCAGCGAATGCCTATAGCAAAGATCCGTCGACCGGCGCCGTACTGATCGACGATGACAGCTGCATCGGCTGCCGGTACTGCATGTGGGTCTGCCCCTATGGTGCTCCGCAGTTCAATCCGGCCTTGGGCATCGTCGAGAAGTGCACGTTCTGCTCGCATCGCCTCGTAGAGGGGCTGCAACCGGCCTGTGTCGAGTCCTGCCCTGTCGATGCCCTGGGCTTTGTCGAGCGGGGCTCCCCAGATGGCGCGAGCCCGCCGGGATTTCCCGACGTAGGTCTCGAGCCGGCAATCAATATCAAGCCCAGGAGAAGACTTGCCCTGGCGCCCGAGATGACGGTGTGTGACGTGTGCGCTCCCTACGAGCAGGGCGACCTGGCCGAGTCTAGCGAGAGCAAGCTCCGTTCCGAATGGCCACTTCTGGCTTTCTCGCTTCTCGCCACGGGGCTGGTTTCCTTTGTGACCGCACGATTGATCCAAGGCGACGACTTCCCCTGGCCGGCGACCCTGGCGGTAGGATTTCTGGCGATGATGGTCAGCACACTGCACCTCGGCAACCCGATGCGAGCATGGCGGGCGGTCCTGAACTTTCGAACTTCGTGGGTCAGTCGGGAAGTGGCCTTCTACACCCTCTTTTTGGGTGCGACAGGACTTTGTGGGATCTCGGGAGACCGGCCCGCGATCATCGTCCTCTCCACGGTCTGTCTTGGGTTCGCCACGCTGCTGTCCGTGGACTTGGTCTACCGGATACCGGGCCTGAGGGTGTCCACGGTTCCCCACAGTGCGATGACGACGCTCACCGCGGCCTTCTTCGTGGGGCTGCTGATCCGCAGCCCATGGATCGCGCTACCGGTGGCAGCGGTGAAGCTGGCGCTCTACGTTTCGCGGCCTGGCAATCTGGGGCCGGGCAAGAGAGCCCTTTCGACTCTGAGAATCGGTCTCGGACTCGTGGCGCCGATGGTTGTGTGGTTATCGGGCAGCGGGTCCATGCCGTTGCTTCTTGCCGGACCTCTTCTGGGCGAGATCATCGACCGGGCGCTGTTCTACGAGGAGCTCGACTTTCTAACCCCTCAGCGGCAGATCAGCCTCGATCTGTCGACGCTGCTCACCGCAGACGGAACCTGAGAGTTCCGAGGCTCCGGCTCTCGCCTACCCCGTGGAGGCGAACCACACTCTGGCTCGCTGCCCCATCTCCTCTTCGCTGAGCTGTTCCTTCTGGGTAGCGAAGCACCATTGAAGGCCGAAGGGGTCTTTCACCTTGCCGTAGCGATCACCCCAGAAGGCGTCCATCATCGGAGCGAGGACCTCGCAGCCGGCCTCCACCGCGCGGTCGAACATGGCATCGGCCTTGTAGGGGAGCCCCTTGCGGGCTCCCGCGGGAGGGGTCAAGCCCCTCCCCTACATTCGGACGGGCCGTCGCGTCATCACGCCGGATCTCCCGTGTACTTCCACGGCCCTTGCCATGCGCTCGACGAGGCGCCCCACAGTCGAGCCACCCCAACGAACCTCGGGCGCCGGGGAGCAATGGGATCTAGTACCTCATGACGGGATAGAATCCCGCGTCATGCTTCGATCCATTAGCGGTGCGGCGCTTGCCGTCGTGGTGGCTGTCGTTTGTTCGGCCTGGCGCCCAAGCCTTCCTGTTCCTTCCGTTCTCGAGCCTGCTTCGACAGGTGGCATCGAGACCGTCGATCGGGCGCTTGCCAAGCTGTCGACCCATCGCAGAGTGATGGTGGTGGGTGCGCATCCGGACGACGAGGACACTACGGTTCTCTCTCTGGTGAGCCGGAGAATGGGCGGCGAAGCGGCCTACTTGTCGCTGTCCCGAGGCGAGGGTGGACAAAATCTGGTCGGGCCCGAGCTTGGAGTCGGACTGGGTCTGATCCGCACAGGTGAGCTTCTGGCAGCCAGGGGATTCGAGGGAACCTGGCAGTATTTCACCCGTGCCTACGACTTCGGCTACACACGTTCTTTGGAGGAGACCTTCGAGCGCTGGCCTCGGGAAGTCCTCGAAGAGGACGCGGTCCGGGCGGTGCGCCGATTCAAACCGCAAGTCATCGTGACGGTCTTTCCAGGAGACTCGACTGCGGGTCACGGACAGCATCAAATGGCCGGCGTCATAGCAGCGGAGATCTTGGACCTGGCAGGGGACCCCGATCGCTTTCCGGCTCTCACCGCCGAAGGGCTGGGGCCTTGGCAACCCGAGGCGGCATACCGTCGACTCTGGCGGGGCACAGGAGAACCCATCTTCGAAACAGACTTTGGCCTGATCGACCCGCTGACGGGCAAGTCCGTGATTCAGATCGCCTCTGCCAGCCGCTCGATGCACCGATCCCAGGATATGGGTCGGGTGCAACAACTGGGCTCCTATCGCGGTGGCATGGTCTGGATTGCAGGCGAGGGAAGGCAAGAGGCGACAGCGATCTTCGACGGTATCGACACCAGACTCTCCGCCATGGCCTCGAGCCTGCCGGTCGGTGACCTGCGGCGAAGTGTCGAGGTGGAGTTGGAGTTGGTGGAGGGCCTGGCGATCAAAGCAAGACAGACGCTGCTGCCGAGTGATCCCGGGCGGACTGTGCCGGCTCTGGCGGAGATCGTGCGAACTCTCCAGGGAGTGGCCGAGGCCTTGGCTGAACAGCCGACACCCGCGACAGTCGCGGTGGCGAGCCTGGTGGACGAGAAGCTGGCAGTGGCGACGGCAGGCCTGACCGCCGCCGCCGGTGTGGCGTTCGATGCCGTGGCCGACCGCGAGGCCGTGACCCTGGGAACGGCCTTCGAGGCCACGGTGGAGCTCTGGAATGGGGGCGGTCAGAGCCTCGAGGTCAGGGCGGTGAGCCTACAGACGGCTGATGGTTGGCTGGTTGAACCGGTCGAGCTGACGGATGATCAGGCACTGGAGTCGTTGGATCGTTGGCGCTTCCAGGTCAGTGTTCCAGCCGAGGATCTGGCCACCAAGCCCTACTTCCTTCGTCTTCCGCTGGTGGGAGATCTCTACGATTGGAGCCAGACTCCGAGTCAAGTTCGGGGAGAGCCATTCCAGCCCCCACCACTGACGGCGCGGCTCGAGCTGGAGCTGGCTGGCGCTGGCATCCGTCTCGAGCGTGAGGTCGTGTACCGGTACGGGGATCAGGCGATTGGCGAAGTCCGCCGCCCATTGAGGACGGTTCCGGTGCTGGAGGTTGGCTTGATGCCTGCGTTGATCCTCCAGCCTCTCGGCTCGCCACGCGACCGCTACCTGGAGGTGCTCCTGAGCTCGAATTCGGAGGCTCCGATCCGAGGGCGATTGGAGGCACGGTTGCCGGAGGGGTGGTTGCCTGTCGATCCGCAGCCCTTCTCCATCGACCAGCCCAGGGGAATGCAGGTGCTCGAGCTACCCTTGATTGCCGATGAGGGGCTCGAGCCTGGAACCCATGTTGTTTCTGTGTCGGCCGTCCTCGACAGCGGCGATCGTCTCGTCTCTTCGTACGCGGTGCTGGACTACCCGCACATCCGGCCAGCAACCATGGAGAGACCAGCCGCAACCGAGGTGAGGGCGCTGGACCTTCGGTTGCCCAGCCTCAGCCGCGTCGGGTACATCCGCGGTGCTTCCGATCGGGTGCCCGAGCTGCTGATGGAGGTCGGCGTTCCGCTGGAGCTGCTAGGCCCGTCAGAGCTCGAGAACGGCGACCTGGGTGTCTATGAGGCGATCGTCGTCGGCAGCCGCGCCTATGAGACCGATCCCACCTTGCTGAGGGCCAACCCCCGGCTCCTGAAGTATGTGGAACAGGGTGGCACGCTGATCGTCCAGTACCAACAGTACCAGTTCGTCAGGGGCGGCTTTGCTCCGCTTCCATTGGTGATCGAGAGGCCCCACGGTCGGGTGACGGACGAGACCTCTCCGGTTCGGGTGCTGGAGCCTGAACACCCTGTCTTCAGAAATCCGAATCGGATTTCCTCAGCCGATTGGGAGGGCTGGGTCCAGGAGCGAGGTCTCTATTTTCCTACCGAATGGGACGAGGCTTATCGCCCCCTGTTGGCGCTCCAGGACGCGGGGCGACCCGAAGAGCTCGGGTCCCTGTTGGTGGCCTCTGTGGGTGAGGGAACCTACGTCTATACCGGGCTGTCGTTCTTCCGCGAGCTGCCTGCCGGCGTGCCAGGGGCTTTTCGGCTGTTCATGAATCTTCTGGCCCTGGGTGAAGAGTGAGAGCTGCCATGAGAATTGCAGAGTCGATCCGTCAGCTCGTGGTTCGCCAGCTCGATGAGACCCGGTGGATGACGTTCTTCAGGGCATCAGTGTGGCTACTGCTGCTGGCGCCTGTGGGTTGCGGGGACGGACGCACTCCGCTGGTGCTCTACTCGCCGCATGGGCGAGACCTTCTTGAGCTGATGGAGAGGACCTACGAGGGCGAGCGGCCAGAGATCGACGTTCGCTGGCTCGACATGGGCTCACAGGAGGTCTACGACAGGATTCGATCGGAGTCGGTCAATCCACAGGCCGACGTCTGGTTTGGCGGGCCCGATACGATCTTCTCGCGGGGAGTCGAGGATGGCCTGCTCGAGCCGTTTGCGCCCACCTGGGCCGATTCGCTGCCACCGGCGAGCCGCCATCCCGACCAGCTCTACCACGGTCTCTACGAGGCCGTACCGATCCTGGTCTACAACTCGGAAGCCCTGAGTGCGGAGGCGGCACCGGCAGACTGGGAAGATCTGCTCGACGAGCGATTCAAAGACGAGATCATCATCCGCGATCCGTTGGCCAGTGGAACCATGCGATCGGCATTTGGCATGGTGCTCTCACAGTCGGTTTCGGAGACGGGTGACACCGCCGCCGGCTTCGAATGGCTTGCCAGCCTCGATCGCCAGACGAAGGACTATGTGGTCAATCCGGCCATGCTCTTCGAGAAGCTGATCCGGCAGGAGGGCCTGGTCTCTATCTGGGAGCTCACCGACCTGCTCTTCCTCCAGCAGAGAGGTGCTCCACTCGATTACAAATTCCCGACCAGCGGCACGCCGATCATCAATGACTCCATCGGTCTGGTGAAGGGCTCGCCTCATCAGGCAGAGGCAAAGGCTTTCATCGACTGGGTGGGCAGTCGAGAGGCCCTCCTACTGGCCGCGCAGGAGGCTTTCCGGTTACCTGCCAGGGTCGATCTGCCTCGAGAAGAGCTGCCCGAGTGGGCCCAGGAGGCCCTCGACGAGATCGTACCGGCGGAAGTGGACTGGCAGCTCATCGCCGCTGATGGCAACCAGTGGATGAGTCACTGGGATCGGGCAATTCGGGGCCGGGGATAGTCTCCGACCTCTACAATCTCGCACCTCCGGATTCGTATCTGTCACCAGACTCATGCCCCCTTTTCTCAGTCTGAATCGTCTTCAGAAGAGCTTTGCCGACCACACGGTGTTGCGAGAGATCTCACTCGAAGTCGAGCCGGGCGAGGTTCTGGTACTACTGGGTCCCAGCGGTTCGGGCAAGACGACGCTTCTGCGTCTCATAGCTGGTTTCGAGCAGCCCGACGAGGGCCAGATCCTGGTGGCGAACGAAGATGTCACTCCACTGCCGCCGGAAAAGAGGAACTTCGGGATGGTCTTCCAGCACTATGCCCTGTTTCCGCACCTTTCGGTGGCTGGCAATGTGGCTTTTGGACTGGAATCCAGAAGAGTGCCTCGGGAGGAAAGACTCCCGCGGGTCACCGAAGTGCTGCCACTCGTGGATCTAGAAGGATTCGAAGATCGTCGGGTACAGGAAATCTCTGGAGGCCAGCAGCAACGAGTGGCCCTGGCGCGGGCGTTGGCACCCGACCCCCGACTGATGTTGCTGGACGAGCCCCTGTCGAACCTGGATCCGAGTCTCCGTGAGCGGACCCGTAGAGAGCTCAAGAGCGCCATCCGCAGGGTCGGGATCACCGCGGTCTGGGTTACCCATGAACAGGAGGAGGCCTTCGACGTGGGAGACCGCGTCGCGCTGCTCAACGAAGGCCGGCTCGAGCAGGTCGGGATTCCGGAAGAGCTCTATCTCGAACCGCAGAGTCTGTTCGTGGCCGGATTCGTCGGTCGAGCCTCGACGCTGAAGGGAAGACTCGTGGCAGGGGACCGGGTAAGGCTGGGCGACGAGCGATTCGTAGGCCAGGGAGCGACCTGGCCCGTTCAGACGGTGGGTGATTTGGCTGTGGGTCAGGATGTCGTGGTCTCGCTTCGTCCTGAGGGTCTGGAGCTCGTAGAGGCAGAGCAACCCGAGGCCCTGGTTGGTGAGATCGTGGAAAGGCAGTACCGGGGCGAGGTGACCTACTACCAGGTCTCGCTAGAGATGGGGCAGGAGCTGCTGGTAGTGGGTGAGTCCGACAGGGCGGCAACAGGTACGCACGTAGGCGTCGTTCATCGGCAGTCGAAGCGCCCCGCTCGAGCATTTCCGCTCCCAGCCGAGGAAACGGAATGAGTCGTCGACGGCAGTCGATCGGCGGGGCCACCTTGGTTCTGGTGCTGGTCTGGCTTGTCGGCTACCCACTGCTCATTACGCTCCTGGAAGCGTTGGGATTACCTGGTGCCTTTAGCCTGGCCCCCTTCCTCGAATTCGTCGGCCGCGCGGACGAGTGGCGTGCGTTGTGGCAGAGTTTGTGGATCTCTGCCGCCTCGGTGGTGTTGGCTGGCTTGGTCGGTGTGCCTCTCGGGCTGGTGTTCGAAGGGACAGAGTTTCCCGGCCGCCGTACCCTCGGGGCCTTGATTGCCCTGCCGGTGGCACTGCCGCCTCTGGTAGGAGTGATTGCCTTTCTCTTTCTTTACGGTGAGAGCGGTTTCGTCAGCCGCGCCGTTCAGACGGTCTTGGGTCTGGATAAAGCGCCATGGCGACTGTCGGGGCCTGTGGCCATCCTGCTGGTCCATGCCTACTCCATGTACGTGTATTTCTACCTGTTCACGAGAGCGGCGCTCGTTCGCATCGACGCCTCCGTTCTGGAGGCGGCGGCTTCGCTGGGTGCGGGGCGCCGTCGCCGCTTCGTTCGTGTGACACTCCCCCTGCTGGGGCCAGCCCTGGTGGGCGCCGCCCTGCTGACTTTCATGACTTCGCTGGCCTCGTTTTCGGCGCCTTACATCTTCGGGGGAGGGTTTCGGGTCATGACAACCCAGATCGTGGCCTCCAAGTTGAACGGGCAGATCGCCATGGCACAGGTGGAAACCGTCACCCTGGCGCTGCTGGCGCTCTTGGGACTATGGGCCATGCGCCGGGCAGAGCCGGGACGAACGGCGGTTGTCGGCGGCGTGCGGGGCATTGCCCCAATCCGACGGCAATTGCGGCGCCCTGCGGTGCGCCTCGGTGTGGCGGCCCTGGGTTGGGGACTCGCACTGCTCCTCCTGCTGCCTCATTTGACGCTGCTGGTCATCTCCTTCGTGCCGCCAGGTACCTGGACGACCGAAGCGGTGCCTCCGGTTCTCAACGGTAGCAACTACCGATCGTTGGCCAGCACCCCGGAAAGGCTCCGACCCGTTCTCAATTCACTCTGGATGGCGACGGCTGCAACACTGGGAGCGATCGTTCTCGGACTGTCGGCGGCCCGCATCTCTGTGAAACGGGGTGGGCGTCTGGGTGGTCTGCTGGAGATCTTGTTGTCGGTCCCGTGGGCCCTTCCAGGGACGGTGTTCGCCATCGCCTTGGCCACCGCATTCAGCGTCAGCCGACCCGAGCTGGGGCGCTTCGTTCTGGTCGGAACACCTTGGATTTTGCCAATGGCCTATCTGGTGAGAAGCCTCCCATTGACCGGTCGTAGCTCGCTGGCGGGATTGCGTCAGATGGATCCGTCGCTGGAGGAAGCAGCGGCTTCTTTAGGCGCGGGGCGTCTTCGCAGGATCTGGAGGGTCACGCTGCCGCTTCTCCGGCCGGCGATCCTGGCCGGAGCCAGCTTGGCTTTCATTACGGCTCTAGGGGACTTCGTTACCTCTGTCGTGCTCTATACCTACGATACCCGTCCTATCTCCATCGAGATCCTCTCCAGCCTCCGACTGCAGGACACCGGAGTCGCAGCGGTCTACGGTGTGCTTTTGATGCTGGTGAGTGCCACGGCCTTTCTCCTCTGGGGCCGCGAGCGGAAAGCCTGAATCGATCATGGAAGCCCGAGATTTCGTACGACGAATGTGGGTGCTGATGTGGACGGTCTTCGTCGACATGATCGGCTTCCTCATTGTGCTGCCACTGTTGCCGTTCTATGCGGAGCGCCTGGGAGCCACCCCGTTCATGATCGGGGCCCTGGTGTCCACCTTTGCTCTGGCGCAGCTCGGCAGCGCTCCGCTGTGGGGCAGGCTGTCGGATCGCTACGGGCGGCGGCCCATGATTCTAGGCGGGCTGCTGATCTCGGCAGTGTCCTATGTGCTGTTCGAGTCCGCCTCGACCGTAGTGCTCCTCTTCATCTCCAGATTTGTCCAGGGAGCTGCCGGAGGCACGGTTGGTGTGGTCCAGGCCTACATCAGCGACTCCGTGCCCTCGGCGGATCGAGCCAAGGCGCTGGGTTGGTTGACTGCGGCGACTTCTGCCGGAGTGATGCTCGGTCCGGCCATCGGATCGTTGGCGGCAGCCTACGGATTCATCGGTCCCGGTTATCTGGCAGCGAGTCTGTGTGTGCTCAACTTCTTGTTCGGCCTGTGGTGGCTGCCGGAGTCCGATCGAGGCAAGGAGGCCCGACAACAGACTGTCAGGCCGAAGGGAGCGACGCGCCAGGCCATGGTCGATGTCCTGACCCACCCACGAGGCGCCGTCGGTTCGATGGTCTGGATCTACGCCCTCGGCATGATGGCGTTCATGGCGATGAATGGCGTCCTGGCGCTCTTCCTCGAACGTCGGTTCGGTATCACGGAGAAGACGATCGGCTGGTTCTTCGTGTACGTGGGCGCCGCTTCGCTGGTCATGCGAACCCTGATTCTGGGCCCGGCAGTTCGCCGCTTCGGCGAGATTCAGGTGATGCGAGCCGGCTCCTTGTTCATGGCCATCGCCTTGGCCGCCGTGCCCTTCGCTCGAAACATCTGGCAGTTCAGCCTGGCGGTGATCTTCATGCCGATCGGCACCGCCTTGTTGTTCCCAGCCACGACCTCCCAGGTCTCCAAACGCGCCGACCCGAGTCAAACGGGCTTGATCCTCGGGGTGCAGCAGTCCTTTGGCGGCATCGCGAGGATGGTTGGGCCGCTATGGGCAGGCGCCCTGTTTCAGTCGCTGGGCATCTCGAGCCCGTTCTGGGTCGCTGCCGGGTTGATGGTCTTTGTCCATCTGTTCTCTGCAACCGTCCCCGATGTCGACGCGGGAGCGCCTGCAGCGCAAGAGCTGGATTCGGCCGTCCTGCCGACAAAGGAGTCGTGAAGTGGGCAGGCCCCTGCGAGTGGCCGTAATGCGCGGAAATCTGTCGATTGGTGGCAGTAGGAGTGTGGCTCTCCGAGCTTTCGCGGCATGCGCTTTGACGGTGGGCATCGTTGGTGCCGCTACCTTCCTGGCGGGATGTGCCGACGAGCAACCCCGTCCCGACATCATTCTTGTGTCGATCGATAGCCTGCGAGCCGACAACCTGGGCTGTTACGGCTACCCCCGAGAGACCAGCCCCTTCGTAGATCAGCTGGCTTCCGAGGGAGTGCGCTTCGAAAACGCCATCAGTACCACGTCGTGGACGCTGCCCTCCCACGCGGCCCTGTTCAGCGGTCTTTACGATTCGACCCACGGCCTGGTCTCGGATGACCAACGGCTGGCGAAAGGCGTCCTCACGATTGCCGAAGTGCTGCGAAAAGGCGGCTACCACACTGCCGGCTTCTACGGTGGTCCTTTTCTTCATCCGACGTTCGGTCTCGACCAGGGGTTCGACGTCTATCGGAGCTGCATGGCGGGGACAGGGGGCCTGGAATCCGGACAGGATGTGAGGCGGGGGCTCGAGCTCGACAGGGTACCGAGCCACGCCGACGTGACCTCTCCCCGAACGCTCGAAGAGGTCACGTCGTGGGCCGAGTCGGGGGTGAAGAGGCCCTACTTCCTGTTTCTCCATCTATGGGATGTTCACTACGACTACATCCCGCCCAGGCAGTACGTCGAGCTCTTCGACCCTGACTACGATGGGGATCTGACCGCAGAGAACTTCAGCGCCAACCCGGCGATTTCTCCCCAGATGACTGGGCGCGATCTCGAGCACTTGATCGCCCTCTACGACGGAGAGATCCGATTCACCGACGATCACCTGCGCCTCATCTTCGAGGCCCTGGACAGACGGGGTCTTCTTGACAACGCTTTGACAGTGATCACCGCGGATCATGGTGAGGAATTCTTCGAGCACGGCGGGAAGGGACACCGGCGGACGCTGTTCGACGAGATGATCAGGGTGCCCATGATCGTGCATTGGCCCGGCCGGGTGAGCGCCGGGTCGGTGATCGAGGACCAGGTGCGACTGATCGACATCATGCCCACTTTGGCCGCCGCTGCCGGTCTTGAAGGGGGCCTGGTAACCCAGGGTCGTGACCTGAGCCCACTCTTCCAGGGCTCGAGTATGCCTGCTGTCACCTCCCTGTCGGAGCTGTTCATCAATGGAGAGAGCCTCCGCGCTCTGAGAACGGAGAATCGAAAACTCATTCGGAGAGACGCGGCTGTCCCAGGCTGGCTTTATGAGCTCGACGCCGATCCCCGCGAAATGAGACCGCTGTTGATCAACGAAGTCGCAGGGCCGCTGCAGATGGAGGTAAGCAGGGCCCTGGACTTCCGACTGCAGGTGAATCTCGAGCTGTCGGATGCGGTCGATCTGGATGACGACTTGCGGGAGCGCCTCGAGGCGCTGGGCTATCTCGACAACTAGGGCCCGAACAATCCGACGCCAAGCTCGCCCTGTCGGGTCTGAGGTGCAACCTCCCGAGGATTGCGTTATCTTGTTCTCTCTGACGTCGCCGCGAGGGCACGAGCGACACTCAATGGTGAATCCGGCGCTACGACTCGATCAGAAAGGTAGAGGATGATGGATAGCTATTCAGCCAAGACCAGTATGAAGCTCGGTGGCAAAGAGCTTCGGATCGCTTCGCTCATGGCACTCGAGAAACGGGGGTGGTCGCTGGGTCGGCTGCCATTCTGTATGCGGATCCTGCTCGAGAATCTCCTGCGGCGCGAGGACGGCGCGGCGGTGACGGCGGCAGACATCGAGGCGGTGGCGAACTGGGACCCTCAGGCACAGCCTTCGGTCGAGATCGCCTTCATGCCCGCCCGCGTTCTTCTACAGGACTTCACGGGGGTCCCGGCCATCGTCGATCTGGCTGCCATGCGCGATGCTATGCGCACCATGGGTGGCGACCCGAAGAAGATCAATCCGCTGCAGCCGGCCGAGCTCGTCATCGATCATTCGGTCCAGGTGGACGAGTACGGTACGGCGGCTGCTTTCCTGATCAACAAAGAGCTCGAGTTCGAGCGCAATGGGGAGCGCTATGGATTCCTCAAATGGGGCCAGAAAGCGTTCGACAATTTCAAGGTCGTGCCGCCCGGAACGGGCATCGTCCACCAGGTGAACCTCGAGTATCTGGGCCGGGTCGTCATGGTGGAGGACGCCGGGAGCGCGCCACCGCAAGCCTATCCGGACACACTCGTAGGTACCGATTCCCACACCACCATGATCAACGGCCTGGGAATCCTCGGTTGGGGTGTGGGCGGGATCGAAGCCGAGGCTGCCATGCTCGGCCAGCCTATCTCAATGCTGGTGCCGCAAGTCGTCGGGTTTCGGCTGGTGGGTGAGTTGAGCGAAGGCGCGACAGCTACCGACCTCGTCCTCACTGTTACTCAGATGCTGCGAGAGAGGGGCGTTGTCGGCAAGTTCGTCGAGTATTTCGGTCCGGGCCTGGCAGGGCTGCCACTGGCTGACCGGGCTACGCTGGCCAACATGGCCCCCGAGTACGGTGCCACCTGCGGCATCTTCCCAGTGGACGCCGCGACACTCGACTACCTGGCGCTCACGGGTCGGCCCCGAGACCAGATCGATCTTGTCGAGGCCTACATGAAAGAGCAGGGCCTCTTTCACACCCCAGACAGTCCGGAGGCCGAGTACTCGGACACTCTCGAATTGGACCTGGCGACTGTAGAAGCGAGCCTGGCAGGCCCCAAGCGCCCCCAGGATCGGGTTCTCCTAGGGGACGTCAAGCAGTCCTTCACGAGTCAGTTGGGTCAGCTCATTGCACCTGGTGGAGGCGGGGCTTCGGCAGAAGACGGTGGTCTCGACTTGGTGCCTTCGCCGGCAACGGCCGTCCGAACATCCCTTGGCCATGAGGAGTTCGATCTGCATCACGGCTCGGTAGTGATCGCGGCCATCACGAGCTGCACCAACACCTCCAATCCGTCGGTGATGGTGGCGGCGGGCCTGCTGGCGAAGAAGGCAGTCGAAAAGGGTTTGAAGACCATGCCCTGGGTCAAGACCAGTCTGGCGCCAGGTTCCAAGGTAGTCACGGACTATCTCGAAGAAGCGGGTCTCCGGCCCTTCCTCGATGCTCTGGGTTTCAACCTCGTGGGCTACGGCTGCACGACCTGCATCGGCAATAGCGGCCCGCTACGCGCTCCGATCTCCGAGGCCATCCGCAGCAACAACCTGGTGGCCGTGTCGGTTCTTTCGGGCAATCGCAATTTCGAGGGCCGCATCAGCTCGGATGTGCGCGCCAACTATTTGGCTTCGCCCCCTCTGGTTGTGGCCTACGCTCTGGCCGGCAAGATCGATGTGGACCTCTACAACGAGCCACTCGGGACCGGTAGCGATGGTGAGCCCGTCTTTCTCAAGGAGATCTGGCCCTCTCGAGAAGAGGTCGCAGAGACGGTCGGGAGCGCCTTGCATTCGGAGATGTTCACCAAGGAGTACGGACAGGTTTTCGAGGGCGATGAGCGGTGGATCGCGATGCCGGTTCCAGCAGGCGACACCTATGCCTGGGACCCGGCCTCGACCTATGTGAAGCTGCCGCCGTACTTCGTCGACCTACCGCCGGAGCCACCGGCTGTCCAGAGCATCGAGGGGGCAAGAGCTCTCGCCGTCGTCGGCGACTCCATTACGACCGATCACATTTCGCCGGCGGGTGCCATCAAGGCGGACAGCCCGGCCGGCCTCTACTTGATGGAGCGGGGTGTCGAGCCACGGGATTTCAACTCCTACGGATCACGCCGGGGCAATCACGAAGTCATGATGCGCGGCACGTTTGCGAACGTCCGCTTCCGAAATCGCCTCGTACCATCGTTGGAGGGAGGATTCACGCTCCATCTGCCCGACGCGGTGCCGATGGCCATCTTCGATGCGGCCATGCAGTACCAGGTGGAGGGTGTCCCCCTGATCGTGCTGGCGGGCAAGGAGTACGGTACGGGCTCTTCTCGCGATTGGGCGGCCAAGGGACCGTCACTGCTGGGTGTCCGGGCGGTGATCGCCGAGAGCTTCGAGCGAATTCATCGCAGCAACCTGGTGGGAATGGGGATCTTGCCCTTGGAGTTTCTGGCGGGTGACTCTACTGAGTCTCTGGGCCTCACGGGTCACGAGCAGTTCTCCATCGCAGGCATTAGTGAAGGACTTGCAGGCGGCTTCGAGAAGAACCGGGTGGTGGGAGTGACGGCTGTCGGCGAACAAGGCGCGACGCTGAAGTTCAAGGCGCGCGTTCGGCTGGATACACCTCAGGAGGTCCTCTACTACCAGAATGGCGGCATTCTGCAGTATGTGCTGAGACAGCTGCTGGAGACTGGTTGAAGACCAAGGCAAAGAGCCCAGGCAAAGAGCCCAGGACGGAAAAAGCCCCGTGCCGGGGAGGGATCCGGCACGGGGGGAGGAGAGGGAGTTGAAGGGGACATGCAGAGCCTTGCGACTCTGGAACGGTCCCAACTCCCAACCGCAACCGTTCACCCTTAATAACGTTGAATTCGGCCTTTTGGATTCCCGCAAACTGAAAATTGGTCGTAGGATCCACTCCGAAGGCCCAGGAAACCAGGAAGAATGCGGATATTCATCACAGGTGCCACCGGGTATATCGGTAGCGCCCTGAGTCTTCTGTGGACCGCTCGGGGACACGAGGTGCACGCTCTGGTGCGGCCCACGAGCGATCGGCAGGAGCTCGATGCGCTGGGGATTCAGTGTCACGTGGGAGAAGTTACCGATGCGAACAGTCTGCGTGCGGGAATGTCAGGAAGCGACTGGGTTGTACACGCCGCAGCCATGATCGACCCCCGTGGCGGGCCCGAGGAGATGCGGCGGACCAATGTCCTGGGCAGCGACACCGTTGCGGGAACCGCCTTCGAGCTAGGTATCGGCCGTTTTCTTTCGATCTCGTCGATGGCGTATTTCGGGGGCAGCGCGCGCGATGGCTCTCCGGCGCGCGAGGACGCCACGCCGCAGCTGCCCTTCCCGACCGACTACAGCGCCACCAAGCACGCGGGTGAGGTTGCCATACAGGGCTGGGCAGCAAAGGGGCTGCAGGTAGACACCGTCTATCCCAGCCTCGTCTACGGTCCACCAGGAGGCAAGCGGGGTATCAATTCGCTCATCCGTCTTGCAGTGAAGGGTCGCCTGCCCGCCCTCGTTGGCGCCAGGCTGAAGACCAGCTGGGTCTTTCTGGATGACCTGGTGGATGGAGTCGACCGGGTTATGCACAGGGCTGCACCGGGTCAGGGCTTCTTGATGACAGGTGAAGTTGCGTCCATTGAAGAAGTGGTCACCAAGGTGTGTGCCTTGACGGGCGCTTCTCGTCCTCGCCTGCAGATCTCAGCTGGGGTGGCCTGGTGGCTGGTGACGGCGATGGATGCCCTGTACCGATTGCGAGGCAAGCGTCAGCCCGTGAGCAAGCAGCACCTCAAGAGCTTGCAGCGCAACTGGTGTTTCGACGACTCGTTTGCCAGGCAAGAGCTCGACTGGCATCCACGCGTACTGGACGAGGGGTTGCCACCGACGATCGAGTTCTTGAAGAACCTCTGAGATCCCCTGGCCGTGCCCTCGAAGAGCGACTGCAGAGTAATTGCACGACCTCAGATCGGTAGATAGAATTCGTCTGCGGTTCCTGTGTCGCTCAAGCCAGCTCGCTCGAATCGGCCTTGAAAGTTCCTACTGTTTCGTATTTCGCAACGCGCAGAGCGCCTGCTGTGCAGCAACTGTGGAGATTCCAATGACTGATGAGAAGACGGCCCAGCTGAACCTGGGCGAAATCGACTATGAAATGGAGGCCATCGTCGGTTCAGAAGACGAGGTCGGCCTCGATGTCCGCAAGCTGCGAGCCAATACCGGCCTGATCACCTACGATCCGGGTTACGGCAACACCGGGTCGTGTTCGAGCGCGATTACGTTCATCGACGGTGAGAAGGGAATCCTGCGCTACAGGGGCTACCCGATCGAACAGGTCGCTGAGGCCGCCAGCTTCGCAGAAGTCTGCTACCTGCTGGTTTACGGCCGGCTCCCTTCGATTGGCGAGTACGACGTTTTTCGACTGGCATTGACGCGCCACACCCTGGTGCACGAAGACATGAAGAAGTTTTTCGAGGGCTTCCCGCCGAACTCCTATCCCATGGCGGTGCTGTCGTCGATGGTAGCTGCTCTTTCCACCTACTACCGGGATACGACCACGGAAGCGGACATCAACCGGAATATCATTCGATTGATCGCCAAGGTGAGCACCATCGCGGCCTTTTCGTACAAGAAATCGGTTGGGCAGCCGTTCGTCTATCCGCGCAACGATCTGTCCTATACCGAGAACTTCCTGTACATGATGTTCTCGGTGCCTACCGAGCCCTACGAGGTGCCGGCAGTTGTGGACTCGGCGCTCAACCTGCTCTTGATCCTGCATGCGGACCACGAGCAGAACTGCAGTACTTCCACCGTGAGAATGGTGGGCAGCAGCGAGGCCAATCTGTTCGCTTCGATCTCGGCCGGCATCAGCGCCCTCTCGGGACCCCTGCACGGAGGTGCCAATCAAAAGGTGATCGAGATGCTCGAGCTGATCCGCAAGGACGGCGGGAACTACCAGAAATACATGGACATGGCCAAAGACAAAGAGTCGGGCTTCCGTCTCATGGGTTTTGGGCATCGCGTCTACAAGAACTACGATCCCAGGGCGCAACTGCTCAGAAAGTCGGCGGATCAGGTCCTGGACGAGTTGGGAGTGGACGATCCCCTGCTGGACATCGCGCGGAATCTCGAGGACATCGCGCTCAAGGACGACTACTTCGTCGAGCGAAAGCTCTATCCGAATGTCGATTTCTACAGCGGCATCCTCTACCGGGCAATGGGGATCCCGACCAATATGTTCACCGTCATGTTCGCTCTGGGTCGGCTCCCAGGCTGGATCGCCCATTGGCGAGAGATGCGGGCCGATCCCGAGGGCAAGATTCACCGTCCACGGCAGATCTACGTCGGCGAGACAGAGCGGGACTTCGTACCCATCGCGGAGCGCTAGCAAGTTCCTGGGTTGAGGCGACCGGTCGTGCCTCCCGGCCGACCTTTGAGGGCTTGGGGGTTGAGGAGCCCGTCGTACCTCCGGCCTATCTTTGAGGCAGTGGTGCAGTGAGGGGGACCCCTTGCCCGATCCAGGCACCGGCCGGATGCATCAGGACTCCCGTAGGAGCGTCGCCCCAAGAATCCTGCACCCCCTAAGCCCTTACGCCCCCAAAGCCCCTAAGCCCCTACACCCCTAGCCCGCAGGGGGACGGCGGCGGCCTTGTAGGGGAGCCCCTTGTGGGCTCCCGCGGGAGGGGGCAAGCCCCCAGAGATCAGCCGGCGGAGAGCCGGCTGCCTCAACCTCAAGCCCTCAAAGACCGGACGGACGAAGTCCGGCCGCCTCAACCCTCAGGACGGGTGGGTGGGCAGGTCACGTTTTGCGCCCGAACTTCTTGTGGATCTTGTTGCGGAAGCGTTGGAGTCGCTCCTGAAGGCGGGGATAGCGGTGGAGCGCCCGTTCCATCCATCCATGCACGGTATCGCTGGCTACCGACATCAGCGCCATGCCCAGGAGAAGAAGTAGCACGCCTTGCAGGCCCGGTAGCAGGAGCCCGGCTAGACCCAGGATCAGACAGATCCAGCTCAGACCCAGCAGGACCATGCGGGTGCCGAGGGGCAGACTCGGGATGTGGATCTCTTCGAGATCCTGCTGCGAGCCGACCTCCTGAGGCTCGTCTGGCGGTGGCGAATCGGCCGGCGACATGGCCGGTAGGCTAGCACGGACCGTTACTACTCAGCGGTCATCTAATGCACAGAACTGGGGCTTTAGCGGCCCTTCGGCGAGAGAGCAATCCCTCTTCAGGAAATCTGGATCTCGGCGAAACGACGCTTGCCGACCTTGAAGACGTAGGGCTCCTGCCGTGCTGTGAGCTCGGTGAACGGATCCGAGCTGCGCTCGCCGTCGATGGTCACGGCACCCTGCTGGATGAGCCGGCGAGCCTCGTTGTTGCTGGCAGCGAGGCCGGTCTTGGTGAGTATGCGAGGTAGGACCAGCGGGCCTTCGAGGGTGTGCTGCGGAATATCCTCGGGTAGGCCTCCGGCAGCGAAGACCTTGTCGAATTCAGCGGCGACTCGGGCGGCTGCCTCCTCGCCATGAAAGTCGGCTGTCAGGCGAGTGGCCAATTCCTGCTTGACGCGCTTGGGGTGTAAGTCTTCGGCGGCGACTGCCCGGCGCCGTTCCTCGATCTCCGAATCCGACAGTTCGGTCAGCAGCAGGTACCAGTCCCACATGAGCTCGTCAGGAATCGACATTGTCTTGCCAAAGATCTCGCTGGCGGAGTCCTCGACCGCGATGGCATTGCCCAGGCTTTTGGACATCTTCTCGACACCATCGGTACCCACTAGCAAGGGCACGGTAAGCACGACCTGCGGCTCGAGCCCTTCCTCTTTCATCAGGTCGCGACCGACGAGAAGATTGAAGATCTGGTCGTGGCCTCCCAGCTCCACATCGGCTTCCAGGGCTATGGAGTCGTAGGCTTGGACCAGCGGATAGAGGAGCTCGTGGAGGCTGATCGCCTGGTTGGACTCGTATCGGCTTCGAAAGTCCTCGCGCTCCATCATCCTGGCCAGGGTGTATCGGCCGGCCAGTCGAACGATGCCATTCGAGCCCAACTTGTCGAGCCATCGACTGTTGTAGTCGACGACCGTTCGATCGCGATCCAGGATCCGAAAGAGTTGCTCCTTGTAGGTCTCGGCGTGGCTAGCGACCTCTTCGGGAGTGAGCTGCGGACGAGTCAAGCTCCTACCCGTCGGGTCGCCGATCATGGCTGTGAAGTCACCGACGATGAAGACAACCCGATGGCCGAGGTCCTGAAAGTGCTTCATCTTGTGAAGCAGCACAGTATGGCCCAGGTGTAGGTCCGGCGAGGAGGGGTCGAATCCCGCCTTGACGGTGAGGGGCAGACCGCTTTCGCGGGAGCGTGTGAGCTTGTCGCGCAGCTGGTCCTCGGTGACCAGGTCCACCGCACCACGCATCAGCAGATCGAGCTGCTCGTCGACCGGAGCGAATTGGCTCTTGCTCTTGGGCCCGTCAGTCATCGGCAGCGCAGCTTAGCATGCGGCTTCGTCGAGTCTCAGCTCCACGGCGGAGGTTCGGGCAGGTCCTCAGCGCCTTCTACCAAGGCGCCTTCCACCAGCAGCCGTGCATCGCCGTTGAGTCCCCAACGAGGCTCGCCGTGACCGCCGACCCAGCTGCTGACCTCGAGTCGGAAACCACCGCGGGTGAGAGCGGTCACGGGCAGCTCCAGCTCTCCTTGTGCCACACCGACCGCGACCGAGGCCATGACTCCGGTGCCGCAGGCCAGGGTCTCGCCTTCGACGCCACGTTCGTAGGTTCGGATGTTCATTCGATCCCTGTGTAAGAAGTGGACGAAATCCACATTCGTTCCGGCTTCGCCAAAGACAGGGTCGGATCGGAGACGCTGCCCGAGGCTGGCAACCGGAGCTCGAGCCACTCCGTCTGGCATGGGCAGAACGAAGTGGGGTACGCCGAACGGAACCCTGAACCCCGGTATCGGCTCTCCATCCACCTCGATCTCGATGGACTCGGGCTCGCCCGGTCGTTCCAGGGCCAGGGTCACGGAGGTACTCTCCATAGACGATCCCGAGATGGGACCTGCCCCGGTTTCGATGACGATCTCGCTGTCGGTCCAGCCGAGGTGGCGAGCCAGGCGTACCGCGCAACGAGTGCCGTTGAGGCACAGCTCGGCAGAGGTACCATCGGCATTGAAATGGCGCATCCGAGCCCCTTCTGGGCTCCGGTGCAGCAGGAACACTCCGTCGGCTCCAAGGGATAGTCCGCGGTGACACCAGGAGCGAATCTGGGCTGGCGTCGGATCGTCGAGGGGCTCGGCGAGCGCCAGAAAATCGTTGCCGCCGCCCGAAAGGCGGAAGAAATGCCTCATGGCACTTGAGCTGTCGTTGCCTTGCTGGCCTCGCTCTGGTTGTTCGCGTCATCGACCGCGGTGACGAAGTAGACGTAGGTGGTTCCCGACACGACGTCGCGATCCAGCAACTCGGAGCCGATGGTCAGTTCTGGAGTGATAGAGCGAAAATCCTCGCCCGGCGCCTGACGGAAGACCCGGTAGCCGGACACATCGTTCTCTGGCGACAGCTCCCAGAGTAGGCGAACTCGTCCTTCCTCGGCGAGGGCGACGATGTTCTCAGGGGCCGAGGGTGGGAAGCGGTCCTCGAAGTTGACTTCGTGCTCGGAGGCGATGCGGCTCTCCACCAGCGGGCCGGTTGAGGAGACGACGGTTACCGTGTAGATATATCGGTTGCCGAAGACTGCCGATCGATCCGTGAACGACCGGATCTCGGAAGGCACGGTGGCCAGAGGTGCTCCGTACTCCTTGACCATGGCATCTCTCCGATAGACGTTGTGCTCCATGCCGGTTTCTTCGGTCTCCCAGTCAACCTCCACACCGGAGGCTGTCGAGGTGACAGTGATCGAAGTTGGAGCGGATGGCGGCTGCCGTAGACCGATCCCTGCAAGATTGGAGAATTGCGAGATCAGTCGTGGGCCGGCCGCCGTTCTCGCCGCGAAAACCCTCACCTCGTCCTGTTCGGGGATCTCCTCGATAGGCAGGCGAATCAACAGTTGTCCGCCCTGCACGGCTGAGCTCAGCTCGGTATCTCGCAGAGCCCACCGCAACTGCGCTGACTGACGGAACTCGCGAGGGTCGACCTTCACGAGGTCTTCCAGTCGCTCTTCGTCAGGCATCTCGGCGGGTAGTTGAAAGAGCCCTGCTTCCGGCTCTTCCTCGGCGATCTCGGCGAGCTCCTCTGCAGCCTCCTCCACAGCCTCGATTGAGTCCTCCTCCTCCTCAGCCTCGCCCTCGCCCATCAGTGGTGAGACGACTCGCACGACCTCCCAGATTTCCACGGCCTCGAGATCACTCAGTGCCAGGCCGCCCATGGTGGTGGAAGGGTAGGTCATGGTGAGAAGGAGCTCCATGCCCCGCTGCTGGACCGTCAGGTCCGTGATCTTTGCTGGCACCTTGCTGGCCGGCGGCCTGGGCGGTTCCTTGCGCCCACAGGCCAGCCAGATAGGACTGGTCAGTACGAAGGTCCAGAGGACGATCCGTGATGCAGGGCGAAGAGAGGCGAGCGGACTAGAGGACATAGCGGGTCAGGTCCTGATCCTTGACGATATCTGAGAGAGCGCGATTCACATAGGCGGCGTCGATATCGACTCGAACCCCCTGCATGTCGGGAGCTTCGAAGGAGACCTCGTCGAGAACCCGCTCGAGAAGGGTGGCCAGGCGCCGCGCGCCGATGTTCTCTGTCGTGGAGTTGACTTCGACGGCCAGCCGGGCGATCTCCTGAATAGCATCTTCGGTAAAGACGATCTCCATGCCTTCGGTCTTGAGCAGGGCGGCGTACTGCTTGGTCAAGGCGCTTTCCGGCTCAGTGAGGATGCGGACGAAGTCTTCTTCGGACAGTGCGTTGAGCTCGACCCTGATGGGGAAGCGGCCCTGGAGCTCGGGAATCAAGTCCGATGGTTTGCTCGAATGGAAGGCTCCCGCGGCGATGAACAGGATGTGGTCGGTCTTGACCGAGCCGTACTTGGTGGCAACGGTGCTGCCTTCCACGATGGGGAGCAGATCCCTCTGGACGCCCTCCCGGGAGACGTCGGGCCCTTGACCCTGATCGTGCCCCGCGATCTTGTCGATCTCGTCCAGAAACACGATTCCCCCTTGCTCGACCCTCCATCGCGCATCTCGGCTGACCTGCTGCCGGTCGATGAGTTTCTCGGCCTCCTCTTGCAGGATGATCTCCCGCGCCTCGCCGACGCGCACGCTCTGCTTCTGCCGGCGACCGAAGAAGCCGGGCATCATCTCCTTGAGATTGATCCCCACTTCCTCGACTCCTTGCGGAGTGAACATTTCGAAGCTGGGCAGTGAGGAATCTTCGACCTCGATCTCGACGGTCCGGTCGTCGAGCTTTCCCGAGCGTAGCTTCTGGCGGAATTTCTCTCGTGTGGCTTGCGGGTCGGCCTCTTCCGGATTCACGGTGCCCGGTGCCGGCGGTGGTACGAGCAGCTGCAGGAGCCGGTCCTCCGCTCTCTCGGCCGCCTTGTCGTACACGGCTGCGCGAGTCTCTCCTCGGACCATGCCAACAGCCACCTCCACGAGATCGCGCACCATGGACTCGACGTCTCGGCCGACGTAGCCGACTTCAGTGAACTTGCTCGCTTCGACTTTGGAAAAAGGAGCCTTGGCCAGGCGCGCCAGGCGTCTCGCAATCTCCGTCTTGCCAACACCGGTCGGACCGATCATGAGGATGTTCTTGGGCAGGACTTCCTCGGCCATCTCGGGGTCGAGCTGTTGGCGACGCCAGCGATTGCGCAATGCGATGGCAACGGCACGCTTGGCGTCGTGTTGGCCGACGACGTATTTGTCGAGCTCGGCAACGATCTGCCGGGGCGTGAGATCGTCCAGGCTCAGAGTCGGGCCTGAGACCATCGAAGCTAGGGGTGCCACGGATTCTAAAGCTCCTCGAGGGTGAGTTGATGATTGGTGAAAACGCAGATATCGGCGGCAATCTTCATTGCCTGGCGGACTACCTCGACAGCTGGCATGTCGGTGTGGTTGACGAGAGCTCGGGCCGCCGCCAGAGCGAAATTGGCCCCGGAGCCGATGGCCAGAATCCCATCCTCGTCGGGTTGCATGAGATCGCCATTCCCGGAGACGAAGAAGCTCTTTTGCTCATCGGCAACGATCATCTGGGCCTGGAGCTGGCGCAGGACACGATCGGTGCGCCAGTCCTTGGCAAGCTCGACGACTGCTCGCTCCAGATTGCCCTGGAACTCATCGAGTTTGGCCTCGAATCGGCTGTAGAGTGCCAGACCGTCAGCCGCGCCGCCGGCGAATCCGACCAGAACCTGGCCCTTGCCGGCTCGCTTCACCTTGTTGGCACTGGCCTTGATGACGGTGTTGTTGAAGGTCACCTGGCCGTCGCTCGCCATGCACGTTTTGCCGTTGCGGCGGACCATAAGGATGGTGGTGGCAGAGAAGCTATTCATGGGGTGTGGATTGTAGCAGGGGGTTTGGACTCTTGGCACCAGTCCTGGCCGCGGCCAGGAACTCCGCTGGGTTGTCGGGCGTGACCACGAACCGCTCCTCTCCGCAGTCGACCAGCACAGCGTGGCCGAGGTCGGTAGCGTAGAGATCGAACTCGCCGAGCAGGTGGGAGTCGAATCCACCGACACCGGCTACCAGGCCGGCCGTCGATGCCAGTCGGCGAATATGGGCAATCTCCTCGGTGCCGAGAGCTCTCACGGCTGCTCCCTCGAGGGGCACCTCGAATCGGACGCTGGAGGTCTGTACCGTCAGCTGGCCCTTCGAGATCTCGAGCCATTGCAGGCTCAGCTCGCGGCTCATTCTCCAGGCCATGCCGACGACGAGGCCGACTCCTGCCGCCAGCAGAGCGGGTACGAGTCGACTGGCGAGAGCCATGGCCAGGGTCGCCACCGCCATGACCAGAGCGAGCACCAGGAGGAAGGTGGAGAACCGCCTTCGACTGGAGGCGATGACTCCGGAGGGTGTGCAGGAAAAGCGACTTTCCTGGAGTGTGTCGCCATCGCTGGCAGCTGGCGCGGTCATTGTTCCCCCTTGGCTCGGGGATGAGATTCACGGTAGACCTGCAACAGCCGCTCGAGCTCCAGATGCGTGTACCGCTGGGTCGTGGACAGGGAGCTGTGTCCGAGGAGCTCCTGGATCGTTCGCAGATCGGCGCCGCCCTCCAGCAAGTGAGTGGCGAATGTGTGCCGCAGGGTATGCGGATGTACGCCGGCAGCCAAGGCCGCCTTCTCGACATAGCGGTCGATAATGCGCCGCACGGAGCGGGCACTGAGCCGGGTGCCACGATAGTTCAGGAAGACCGGCTCCGAGGGTCCCCGCGAAGGGTCTCTTACTTCTTCCCAGACCTGGAGCCATCGTGCAAGGGCCTCGGCGGCCGGTTTGCCGAAGGGCACCATGCGTTCTTTGCCGCCCTTGCCCATCACCCGAAGTGTTCGAGCCTCCAGGTTCAGATCCGGCCAATCGAGGCCGGAGAGCTCGCTGACCCGTAGGCCCGAGGCATACAGCAACTCCAGGATGGCCGAGTCACGTCGCGCTAGAGGCTCATCGCCTTCGGCCGCCTCCAACAGGTTCTCCACCTCACCAGGACGTAGGTGTCGGGGCAGCGACTTCGCCTGTTTGGGAGTGCGGACTCCCTCCGCCGGGTTGCGAACCAAGGTTCCTTCGCGACAGGCGAAACGAAAGAGGCTGCGCAGGGCAGACAGGCTTCTGGCCTGGGACTGGGGACCCAGGCCGGCTCTGGCCTGAGAAGCGAGAAAGGACCTGACGGCTAGCGCGTCGACTGCTTGCGGCCGAACTGCCGAAAGCTCCTCATTCAGGAAATCGACAGTGAGGAACTGCAGAAAGCGCTCCAGGTCTCTCTTGTAGGCCCGCACGGTATGGGCCGAGAAGCCCCGCTCCTCTTCCAGATGCTCGACGAAGCGCCCAATTAGGTTCTTCAGGGCCCATCTCCCGAGACGGCTGCTTTTGGGGGCTCGATCAGCTCGATTCCGTGTCGTACCGCCCAAAGACCGAGGTCCTTTCGGGCGCGATCGGCGAACGCCTGCCGTCGTTGCTTCCTGGGTACGCGCTGAGCGAGCTCTGGAAAGAGACCGTAGTTGATATTGGCGGGCTTGAAGGTCTTCGGGTCGGACTCCGTCAGGTGTCGTGCCAGCGCCCCCAGCGCCGTAGTCGATGGAAAGGGCTCGGGCTCGGCGCCGCGCAATTGCTGGCCCAGGTATACGGCAATAGCCAACCCGCTGGCGGCCGATTCCAGATAGCCCTCCACGCCAGTGATCTGTCCGGCGAGGTGCACTCTGGGTGACCGACGAACGCGGTAGAGGGCGTCGAGATGTCGGGGTGCGTTGACGAAGGTATTGCGGTGTACCTGGCCCAACCGGACGAACTCGGCGCTCTGGAAGCCAGGGATCAGGGCCAGAACCCGTTTCTGCTCCTGCCACTTCATCCGAGTTTGGAAGCCCACCAGGTTGAAGTGCCCCCGAGTCAGGCTTTCCCTCCTCAGCTGCACTACCGCATAGGGTCTACTGCCGTCTGCGAGCCGCAGGCCGACCGGTTTCATGGGACCGAATCGAAGCGTGTCCACGCCCCGTTTTGCGAGCTCCTCGATAGGCAGGCAGCCCTCGAAGAAGAGGTCCTTCTCGAAGTCGTGTAGTGGCGCGAGCTCGGCCTCCAGGATTGCCTGGTGGAAGGTCAGATACTCCTCCCTGGTCAGCGGAGCGTTCAGATAGTCGTCGCCGCTCCCTTTGTCGTAGCGCGAAGCCCAGAAGAGCCGCTCCATGTCGAGACTCTCGATGTCCACGATGGGAGCGATGGAATCATAGAAATAGAGTGAGTCCTCGTCGAGGAGCTTCACCAGCTGTTCGGCCAGGGCATCGGAGGTCAGCGGACCGGTGGCCAGTACCACCTCGCCTTCCGGGATCTGCAGCTCTTCCTGGCGGTGAAGCTGGATCAAAGGGTGGGTAGTGACGGCCTCGGTGACCCGGTCTGCGAAGCGCTCGCGATCGACGGCGAGGGCGCCCCCTGCGGGCACCGCGGCGTCTCTAGCTGCTGAGATGATCAGGGATCCGAAGCGCTCCATCTCCCGTTTCAGGAGACCTGCCGCATGGAAGGGATCGTCGCTCCTCAGAGAGTTGCTGCACACCAGCTCGGCCAACCGGTCGGTTTGATGAGCGGGAGTGGACCGCACCGGACGCATTTCGATGAGCTCGACGGGCACGCCTCGATTGGCCAACTGGAAGGCACATTCGCTACCAGCCAGTCCACCACCAACGATGGTCACTGGACCTATCACTGTCGGGGATTATAAGTCCGGCTCGATGGGCCTCGCTCCAATTGCGGTGCCGCGGGTCCCTGGCTGAAGACCACCTCGAGGGTGTCTACTTCGAAGAACGCTTCTGGCGCCGCTTGGGCGGCTTGCCACGCTCGCGGAGCAAGGTGGAGGCGGCCTCTGCCGTCAGGGCCGAAGCGTCGGTACCCTTGGGCAGCGATGCGTTGAGATCGCCGTTGGTGAGGTAGGGGCCGTAGCGTCCATCCACGAGCTGGACGTTGCCACCACCATCGAAGGCGCCAAAGTCTTTCAACACCGTGCGCTGGGCCGGCCGCCGGCCGCGGCGGCCCTTGGGCTGCGCCAGGAGCTCCAGGGCACGAGGCATCTCGATCGTGTAGACATCGTCCTCGGCGGTCAGGGACCGGGTGTCCTTGCCGCGCTTGATGAAGGGCCCGAAACGGCCACTGGCAGCGATGACTTCCTCGTCGTTCTCGGGGTCCACGCCCAGGACTCTCGGAAGAGAGAGCCAGAGCAGGGCCATCTCCAGCGTTACTTCGTCCTCGGCGACACCCTTCGGTAGGGAGGCTCTCTTGGGCTTCGGCTCCTTCGAGCCCCTGTCGGGAGTCTCTCCGAGCTGCACGTAGGCGCCATAGCGGCCGTGGGCCAGATAGACATTCTCGTGGCTCTCGGGATGGTGTCCGAGGAGCTGTGCCCCCTGCTTCGCTTTCTCCAGCATTCTGACCGCCTCGTCGACAGTCAGGTCGGCGGGCGCCACATCGTCGGGAACCGAAGCGTGTACCTTTTCACCCTCCGCATCCTCGACCTGGAGATAGGGCCCGTATCGTCCTACCCGCATGACGATCGCCTCGCCGGACTCGGGATGCTTGCCGATCTCGATGGCGGGGAAGTCGATCTTGGGCTCTTCCTCCTTGATCTGCTCTTCCAGACCAGCCCCGCCGTCACCTTCACCGTAGTAGAAGCTGTTCAGGTGATCCTTCCAATCGAGCGTGCCGGCCGCGATGTCGTCCAGCTGCTGCTCCATTCGGACCGTGAAGCTGGTGTCCACGAGGTCGGCAAAGTGCTTCTCGAGGAGCTCGGTGACGGCGAATGCCGTGAACGTCGGTACCAGGGCGTTGTTCTGCTTGAGGACGTAGCCCCGCTGCTGGATGGTGTCGAGGATGCTGGCGTAGGTGGAGGGTCGACCGATCCCTTCGGCCTCGAGCTTCTTGACGAGGCTGGCCTCGGAATACCGGGCGGGGGGCATGGTTTCCCGACGCTTGGGCTCCAACTGTTCGGGGGCGCACTCTTCTCCGGTCTCCAGGTTCGGCAGTATGACTTCCTTGTCGGCGAGATCCGCTGATGGGTCGTCCGAGCCTTCGACGTAGGCTCGAAGAAATCCAGGGAATTCGATGGTCGTGCCTGTCGCGGAGAAGACTCCTTGCGAGGCCGGGTCCTCGGCGGGAGCAGTGATCTCGACGGCGGTGCGGCGAAGGCGGGCCTCCGCCATCTGGCTGGCCACGGTGCGTTTCCAGATCAAGTCGTAGAGGCGTAGCTCATCGTGTGAGAGATAGCTCTTGAGCCGATCGGGAGTGCGGGAGAGCTTGGTGGGGCGGATGGCCTCATGGGCTTCCTGGGCGCCCTTGGTCTTGGTGGCATAGCGGCGCGGACCTTTGGCATAGGCCTCGCCATACTTGTCCCTGATGACCTCCTGCGCTTCCTGAAGCGCCCGCCCTGCCAGGGTGACCGAGTCGGTTCGCATGTACGTAATCAGGCCGATCCGATCGCCGTTGTAGTCCATGCCCTCATACAGCTTCTGAGCGATGCGCATGGTGTGGCGAGCCGAGAAACGGAGCTTGCGGTTCGCTTCCTGCTGGAGCGAGGAGGTGGTGAAGGGCGGTGCCGGACGACGGACCTGAGGCTTGTCTTCGACACTGGTCACCGACCAGGGACTCTGCCAGGCGGCCATCAGATCCTCGATCTCCTGCCCGTCGCGCAACCAAAGCGCTTGCGAACGATTCTTGAGCTCTCCGGTATCGGGATCGAAGTCCTTCCCCGTTGCCAATCGGCTGTCACCGACCCTCACCAGCCTGGCTGTGAATGCCTGCTGCTGCTTGACGAACTGTGCCTCGACGTCCCAGTAGCAGCCGGACTTGAATCGTCGGCGTTCCCGCTCGCGCTCAACACACAGGCGTACGGCCACACTCTGAACGCGACCGGCGGACAGGCCACGCTGCACCTTTTTCCACAGCACCGGTGACAGCTCATAGCCGAAAAGCCTGTCCAGGATTCGACGACTCTCCTGGGCTCGCACCAGGTTGGAATCGATGTCGCGCGGATTCTCCAGGGCGGCGAGGATGGCCTCTTTGGTGATCTCGTGAAAGGCGATCCGGCGCACCGGCACCTTGGGCTTGAGCACCTCGACGACGTGCCAACTGATGCTCTCGCCCTCCCTGTCTTCATCCGTCGCCAGCAGAAGCTCGTCGGCGTCGGCGAGGGCATCTTTCAGGCGCTTGATGTACTTCTTCTTGTCGTTCGGAATGACATAGAGAGGCTCGAAGTCCTGCTGGACGTTGACGCCAAGCCGTGCCCAGGGCTCTCCTTTGAATTTGTCGGGAATGGCTTCTGCGCTGGCAGGTAGGTCGCGAACGTGGCCATAGCTGGCCTCTACGCTATAGCCGCCACCGAGAATGCGGGCCAGGGTCTTGGCCTTGGCCGGGGATTCGACAACTACTAAGGAAGACATATTGTTCCTCTGTGAACGAACTCGAGTGATTCACCAGCCAGAACTCGGATCGATGGGGATCCGACAGCCTGCCGCCTCGGCAGGTGCGGGACCTTACCACTCGTGCAGATTTCGCCGCAAGGTGACACGAGTCTACCTACTTCGCCCAAAGGTCGGGCCCGGATGACGGCGGACCCAACCGGCGAGTTCCAATTCAAGGAGCAGTGCCAATACCCGTTCGATTGGCCACGAGGTGCTCGAGGAGAGAGCCTCGGGAAGGTAGACGCGGCCCGGTTTCATGATCTCCAAGAGGCTGCCCTTCGGTCCACTCAAGGGGGCCTGGACCGGCTGCTCCTCTTCGGGTACGAGTTGTCGCTGGATCTCCCAAGAGAGGCTCTCGATGATGTCTCTTGGGTGTTGTACAAGTAAGGCGCCGTCGCGGATCAAGGTGTTGGGCCCCACCGATCGATCGTTGAAGAGGGGTCCTGGAACAGCGTAGACGTCGCGCCCCAAATCCAAAGCCAGACGAGCCGTGATGAGTGATCCCGAACGCGGGGCGGCCTCGATGACGAGCGTACCTTCGGCCAGTGCGGCGATGATGCGGTTGCGGACCGGGAAGTTGCGGGGCGCCGGACGGGTGCCGAATGGGAACTCGGTGATCAAGGCTCCCTGAGCCGCGATCTGGTCTCCGAGGGCGCGATGTCCTCGTGGGTAGTCGAAGTCCAGTCCACATCCGAGGACAGCCACTGTCCTCCCTCCGGTTGCGCTTAGAGCTCCTCGGTGCGCTGCGGCATCCACTCCACGGGCGAAACCCGAGATCACGTTCAGGCCCGTGAGCGCCAACTCCCTACCCGCCAGCTCGGCGACCTCGCGGCCCAGGCGGCTGGCCTGTCGGGAACCTACGATTGCAACGCCTGGGGCGGTCGTGACCGTTCCGCGGCAATAGAGAACCGGTGGTGGAAGGGCGAGATCGCGCAGCTGTTCGGGGTAGGAAGAATCGACCAGGGTCACGACGGTGGCTCCGAGCTTCTCTGCGCGGTGGAGCTCACGGGCCGTGACGGCATCGGGATTGCAGGCAATGCGCCTAGCTTTTGCCAGGACTTTCTTGCTGAGGCGGAGGTCTTGACCGTCTCGAGGAAGGAAGCGAGAAGTGTTGCGGTGCCACCAAAGGTCGAGGTTCAACGCCAGATGACAGATAACCTCGCGTTCGAGCTCGAGGGTGGCGTTGAGTGCGATCAGGAGGATACGTTTTTTGTCCGACACCGGAATGCAAGTCTCCTCGCGATGGGCTCGAGGTAAGTAGACGAAATCGGAGTGCGGAATCTCTCTAATTTCCCGAGCAGACACCGATCTGATCGTTATTTGTCTCGTATATACTGCGAGGGAAGTACTGATGGCCCCAATGGCGAACTCGAGTTCAACGCGTGAAGCAGAGCTCACGATTCTTGAGAGGAGCCCCATTGTGATGCGCCCAAGAGTCTCCTGGCGCCTTGCAGCCGCATTCGCCCTCCTGACGGTCTTGGTGGCATGTAGCAGCAACGGCTCCAAAGGTGTCACCACCGGCGGACCGAGCCTGAACTCGGAGGTCGATTTCGGTGTGTCCATGGCGAAGCGCGGGCTGTGGGCCGAGGCCCTGTTCCGCTTTCAGCAGGCAGACATGGACAGGCCGAACGACCCGGAGATCCTGAACAACATGGCCGTTGCCTACGAAGCGGTAGGCAAGTTCGAAGAAGCCCTGGATACCTACAAGAGGGCGTTGCAGGCTGGCCCGACGAATAGCGATTTGAAGCGCAACTACTCGGCCTTCATCGCCTTCTACCAGAGCTACAGGCCGGATGCCGAAGCGGATGCAAACCAGACCGAGGACGGCGAGGCAGTCGATCCGGACTCAGCTTCAGAGGGGGCGAAATGAGCTCACCTGCCAATCCCGGATTCGAGTCCGAAGACCTCGGGACACGCCCGAGTCGCTCGACCCTCCTGAGTTTCGTTCTGCTGCTTCTGGTGACGGCGCTTCCGGCACGGGGTGGCAATGTCCAAGTCACCCTGCTCCTGCCGGTGCGGGCTCGTATCGATCTGACCGACCGCAGCACGGTTACGGTAGCCCCCTTCCTGGTGGTCAGCGATGAAGGCGAAGAGACGGCCGCCCGGCGCGGTGTCGATGTCGAGGAAGAGTTCGAACGCTACATGTCACGTCTGATCCGTCGGGAAACGAAGTTGAAGCTGATCGAGTCGGGACCAGTGGACTATCCTTCCTATGATCTTCGCGCGCTGTCGGCCGACACTGACTTCTGGCGCTATCTGGGCGAGAGAACCCAAGCGGACCTGATCGTCTCGGGGAGCCTGGATTTCGACATCCAGGATCGAAGCGGCTATCGGACCGAGGAGTATGTCTCACCCTATGATGGCCGCACCTACTATCGCCAGGTATTGGTAGAGCAGACGGGCTTCGAATACGACATCGTCATGCAGGTCTTCGATGGCGCCACCGGTGAGCAGCTTTACTCGGACAACTTCAAGGACTTCAAGCAGTTCGAAGGGGAAAGAGCAGATCCGCTGCAGGGCATGTTCGAGAATCTCTACGCCCTGGAAGATCGGATCGCCAATATCTTCGCCCAGAAACAGGTTGCAGCCACGCGGGTTCTGATCACCCCGTGAGGGGAAGGAGTTCCAGTTGCGTCAATCAACTGCCAAATGCCTGTTCGTATCCCTGCTTCTGTTAGCACTGGCGTTGTCGGCACCGGGTGTCGCCTGGAGTCAGAGCACGATCAGCGTGCCGAGCGCCTACGGCGACTACTATTTCGGTAAGAACAAGGTTCAGTTCGAGACCTTCAAGTGGGAGATCTACCATTCACCTCACTTCGATATCTATTTCTACACTCAGGATCCGGAGCTGCTACAAAAGGTCGTCTCGTTTGCCGAGAGCGCCTACGATCAGCTATCGCAGGAATTCGACTTCCAGATCAAGAAGCCGACTTCTCTGATCTTCTACGAGACCCATGCTCACTTCGAGCAGAACAACGAGATCAGCAACTTCATCCCTGAAGGGATCGGGGCTTTCGCGACACCGGTGCGCTTTCGGATGTTCCTGCCGGTCGATATGCCGGATCCGGACCTCTACGAGCTCATCCTCCACGAGCTGACCCATATCTTCCAGTACCACATGCTGTTTGGAGGCAACCTTGGAAAGGGCCTCGCCGGTCGCCCCCCCAACTGGTTCATGGAGGGCATGGCCAGCTACATGGAGGGTGAAGAGTCGGCCCGCGACAAGATGTTCGTGCGGGACGCCGTCGTCAACGATCAAGTGCCACTGATTACCCAAAGTGGCGTCGACGGGTTCTTCGCGTATCGGTTCGGGTACTCGGTCTTCGAGTACATCGAGTTCCGATGGGGCCCTGAAGGCATGCGGGATTTCATCGTCGAGCTGCGTAACACCGTTGGCGGTCGCGTGGGCCGAGCTGTGGAGCGGGCCTTCGGCATCTCACCTGAAGAGTTCGACGCCGATTTTCGGCGCTGGTTGCGCAAACGCTACCTGGCGGAGCTCCTGGAGACCGGTGAACCGGGCGATTTCGGACGCCCCTTTCGCGCCCATCGTGGTATCCAGAGCCAGAACACCTCTCCGGTGGCCTCGCCGTCAGGAGACTTCGTCGCCGCCTTCACCAACAACCGAGGCGATGTCGATGTGGTGCTCTATGAGACCCAAGAGCGCACGTTCTTCAAGAACCTGACCAAGGGCTATTCGAGCAACTATCAGTATTTGGTGGCGCAGGAGTTGACCATGGGCCGCGACATGGGCCGCGACCTCGCCTTCTCGCCCGACGGCAACGCCGTAGCTTTCTTCGCTCGCAAGAACCGAGGGCGGGAGCTGGTGATCTTGGATGTGCTCAAGAAGAAGATTCGCCACTCCGTCGAGATGGATGTGGGCCAGCAGCTCTCCCCGGCCTGGAGCCCGGATGGCACCAAGATCGCATTCTCAGGTTGGCTGAATGGTCGCTTCGACATTTTCGAGATTGACACCGGGACGGGCGAGATCACCAACCTTACTGACGACGATATCTACGACGGTTCGCCGACCTATGCGCCGGACGGCGAGTCCATCGTCCTCACCTCGGTAGTTGGCGGCTACCAGAAGCTGTTCCGGATCTATCTGAACAACCCTCAGGAGCGGGTTCCCATTCGCGAGGGTATCCGCACCAATACCAATGAGACCGATGCGGTGTTTTCGCCCAACGGCAACCGCCTCTACTTCACCTCCGATGCCTCGGGTGCCAACAATATCTTCAGCTTCGACTTCGATACCGGCACCATCCTGCAGCACACCAATTCGGTGACGGGCTGCTTCATGCCGACGGTTCTCGCAGCTCCCAACGGCAAGGATCGGCTGGTGTTTACCGCCTACTGGAAGGGCCGTTTCGATCTCTACATGCAGGATGTGGAAGATCCCATCACCGAGGCAACGACGGTTTCGGAAGATGCCCTTACCAAGTTGCAGTCTCTCAGAGCGGATCAGTTGCCGCGGTTCGAGCCCAGCATCGAAGTCTCCCTCGACAATGCCAACAGAGACCGCTACAAGGGCTTCAAATTTCGCCTGGAGAACATCTTCGGTGGCACAATCGGTGTCTCCGATGATCAGACCTTCATCGCCCAGATCGGGTTCGAGTTCGTTGACTACCTCGGCGATCGCCGGATCTTCGCGCTCTTCGAGTCCATCTCCAGCTTCCAGAATTTCGATGTCTTCTACGTCGACAGCTCGAGGCGGCTGACGAAGTCCCTGCGAATCTACGACGACAATGACTTCTTCACCGCCTTCAACACGGAGACGGGTCAAGTAGAGCGCATTCAGTCAGCCCTCCAGCTGACCGGAATCACCGCCTCCGTGGCCTACCCATTCGGCGTCAATCACCGGATCTCCGCCGGTCTCGGATACGTCTATCGGGACATCGGCTATCAGCAGTTTCTCCGTGACCCCGACGGCAATCCCATTATCGACCCGGAGACCGGATCCCCGATCCCCATAGTCACCCCACGCACCGACAACTATCCGCAGCTGGAGGCAGCGTTGGTTGGTGACACGACGGTCTTCGCCCGATACGGCCCGATTGCCGGTCGGCGCTGGCGGCTCTTCGGCAGCTATGCCCCCAATCTCACAGGCGACGACAAGGACATCGACTCCACCCTGACCGCCACTTATGGCGTGGATTTTCGCCAGTATCTCTCGACCACTCGGCGGACGAACTTCGCTTGGCGAGTCTGGGGCGCATCCAGCAACGGGGCCGCTCCCACGCCGCTGTACATCGGTGGCTTGGACACGATTCGAGGTTACGAGTTCAGGTCCCTGGTGGGTGACCGGGCCTTCTTCAGCAATCTGGAATGGCGCTTCCCATTGATCGACTACCTCGCCATCCCGGGCTTCGCCTTCCAGCAGATTCGGGGTGTGCTCTTCCTGGATGTTGCCGGCGCCTGGTATAGCGACGTCGAGAGCTTCCAGTTCTGGGACGGTGAGGAGAACAAGCTCGCAGATGGCGTTTCTTCCTACGGCTGGGGCTTCTCGCTGAACCTGTTCGGTCTCGCGATGAACTGGGATTTCATCCGTCAGTGGGATTTCTCGGAAACGCTCACCGGTTGGGAAACGTCATTCTGGATCGGCCGTAGATTCTAGGCCCGACAGTTGTGCGGAACATGTCCGACCCACCGAGCCCACGGCTCGGGTAGCCTGTCGATGTTCGTTTCCCCTTGACACATCGGAGCGGGCGATGCAGGCTCCGGATGCATGAAGATCGAAGTGATCGGCAGCTACGGAGGCGAGAGCCTCGAGTGTCGGATGACATGCCTGCTCATCAACGACACGATTGCCTTGGACGCGGGCTCCCTGGCGCAAGGGTTGAGTATCGAACGCCAGGCAAGGGTGCATTCGATCGTACTGACACATTCTCACATGGACCACACGAACGCCCTGCCGTTCTTTGTCGAAAACGTCTACGGCGTCGTGGGCGAGGCGATCGATATCTACGCCTCCGCGGAGACGACCTACTCGATCCGCAAACACATGTTCAACAACGCATCCTGGCCCGATTTCACCAGGATGCCGAACAATCTGCTGCCCGCGATCCGGTTCCATGAGTTGTTGAACGAGGTCCCCGTAGTGATCGATGGCGTGAAGTTCACGCCTTTCTCGGTGGATCATGCGGTACCGACCTTTGGATTCCTCATCGAGCAGGGCAGCTCGGCGATTCTGTGGTCGAGCGACACGGGCCCGACGCATCGATTGTGGGAGCTGGCAAATCAAACCGTCAAGGTCAACGCGATCTGCGTCGAGACCAGCTTCAACAATTCGATGCAGGAGATTGCCGATCGGTCGTTCCATCTCACGCCGATGACCCTGCGTCGGGAGCTGACCAAGCTGGAACGACCATTTCCCATCCTCCTACACCATCTCAAGCCGCCCTGCCTGGGTGAGATTCGAACTGAGATCGCGCGACTGAAGGACCCGAATCTGCACTACCTCGAGCAGGGCAAGACTTACGAGCTTTAGGGGTCTTGAGGTCTTGAGGTCTTGAGGTCTTGGAGTCTTGAGGTGTTGAGAGCTTGTGGGTTTGAACTCCAATCTGGTGGTTGACTTCGCGCCTCGGCTCAGGAGTGTTCTGAAGTAAAGCTGTGAGCGAAGTAGGACCCCAGGACCCCAAGACCCCATGCTTTTGTGCTGTGATAGCTTCACCCCGTGCAGCTCGATCTGGGTCTGGCGGCGCCAGCCGCAAGGATCGTCGTTCTCGGCTCCGGTAGCGGCGGCAACGCCCTGGTGGTGGAGAGTGGATCACGCCGATTGATCATCGACGCCGGTTTCTCCTGCCGTGAGATCGAGTCGCGTCTGCGGCAGTGCCAGGTCGACTGCGAGAGCTTCGATGGGCTCGTCCTCACGCACGAGCACGGGGATCACACGCGTGGAGCAGCCCGGTTCGCAAAACGCCATGATCTGGCCGTCTATGCGACGGCTGGGACTCTGTCGGAGCTCGAGCTCGAGGCCAAGGGGGTCTCGACTTGCGTGATTCGATCGGGACAAACCTTGGAAGTCGGTCAGTTCATTGTGGAGCCTTTCGATATTGCCCATGATGCTCGGGAACCGGTCGGTTTCGTAGTGGAAGACGGCGCCGGACACCGAGTCGGTCTGGCAGCCGACCTGGGAACATGGAGCCAGCTCGTTTGGGGCAGGCTGGCGGACCTCGATGCGCTCGTCCTGGAGACCAACCATGACCTGGAGATGCTGCGTAGCGGTCCCTATCCGTGGCCGCTCAAGCAGCGGGTAGCGGGTCGCCACGGACACTTGTCGAATGCCGAGGCGGCGCGAGGTCTACCCGACCTGCTCGGCGATCGACTGAAGTGGGTCGTGCTCTACCACCTGTCGCGCACCAACAACCTCCCGGCTCTGGCTCTCGAAGCGGTGGGAGAGGCCGTGAACCGCTGTGGAGCGGCAGCGCAGATTTGCCTCTCGGACCAGGGGCGGCCCACCCCCTGGCTGGATCTGGAGGCCTTGACCGCGCCCGATACGCCGTTGCCTGCCGAGCTCGACAGAACCGGCGGCGACCCCATCCAAGGTTTGTGAGACCCGCGAGCGATGTGTGGAATCTTCGGAATTGAAGGGCACGAGGACGCGGCCCACTACGCCTACCTGGGGCTCTATGCCCAGCAGCATCGAGGGCAGGAAAGCGCTGGAATCGTCTCGTGGGATGGAGAGCGTCTCGCTGTACACCGGGGAATGGGACAGGTGGCCGACATCTTTCCTGCCAAGGTCCTGCGGCGGCTGCCTGGAGCGAGGGCCCTGGGGCACTGCCGTTACTCGACGGCGGGCACGAGCGTTCTCGCCAATGCTCAGCCGATCGTGGTGAAGACCTCCATGGGCCCGTTAGCCATCGTTCACAACGGAAATCTCGTCAACGCTGTCGAGATTCGCCACCGGCTGGAGCGTGAAGGGTCCATCTTCCAGACGACCAGCGACACCGAGGTCATTCTCCACCTCATGGCCCGAAATCCGAGGGAAGATGTCGTCGAGTCGTTGTTGATCGCACTCGAAGAGGTGCGGGGTGCCTACTCGCTGCTGCTGATGACCGACAACTGCGTGATCGCCGCCCGCGACCCCAACGGTTTCCGGCCGCTGGTGCTCGGGGAAATGAGCGGTTCCTACTGCTTCGCCTCGGAGAGCTGCGCGTTCGACCTTCTCGAGGCGAAGGTCGTGAGGGAGTTGGAGATGGGTGAAGTGGTGGTGGCCAGGGGTGGGCGAGTGGAGAGCTACCGGGTCCCCCATGCTCAGGCGCCTTCGCGATGTGTGTTCGAGCAGGTCTACTTCGCTCGGCCCGACAGCCAGGTGTTCGGCGACCCCGTGTCTGCCGCCCGGCTGGCGATGGGAAAGCGCCTGGCCAGGGAGGCGCCGGCGCCGGCCGATATCGTGGTGCCCGTGCCCGACAGCGGGCTCTTCGCGGCGCTGGGCTACGCCCGCGAGTCGGGTCTGCCCCTGGAGTTCGGCTTGATTCGGAATCACTATGTGGGTCGCACGTTCATCGAGCCTCAGCAGTCGATCCGCCACTTCGGGGTGAAGGTGAAGCTCAACCCTGTCCGCGAGCTGATCGAGGGCAAGAGGGTGGTTCTCGTCGACGACTCCGTAGTCCGAGGGACGACCTCCCCCAAGATCGTCAAGATGATTCGGGACGCGGGAGCCGCAGAGATCCATGTTCGAATTTCGTGTCCCCCCACGCAGTGGCCTTGCCACTATGGAATCGACATGCCGACTCGTGAGGAGCTCATCGCATCCAGCCACACCGTAGAGGAGATCTGTGACTTCATCATCGCTGACAGCCTCGCCTATCTGTCGCTGGAGGGGATGCTGAGCTGTCTGTCGGGTCCGAAGGAGAGCTACTGTACCGCCTGCTGGACTGGCGAGTATCGGGTGGACATCTCGGCTGAAGACCGGATGCAGCAGGAGCTCTTCCCGATTCGAGCCGAAGAACACGACTAAGCCCCACGATCGACGTTGCTCGGGTCCCTCCGTATCCTCCAGCCCCTAAGCCCCCAAGCCCCTAAGCCCCTAAGCCCCTAAGCCCCTTAAGCCCTCATTTCGATAGACTTCCTACGATGGAGTCTGAGAAGAAGTCAGCCTACAAGGAGGCCGGCGTCGACATCGACGCCCAGGACGAGGCCCTCGACCAGGTAAAGCGACTGGTGCGTTCCACGAGAACGGCTGGCGTGCTGTCCGAGTTGGGGAGTTTCGGAGGCCTGTTCAAGCCCGACTTGAGCGACATCGCGGAACCGGTCCTGGTGGCCTCAGCGGATGGCGTGGGAACCAAGCTGATGGTGGCTCGGATGGCCGGTGATTTCTCGAGCATCGGTCGCGATCTGGTCAATCATTGCGTCAACGACATCCTCGTGCAGGGTGCCGTGCCGTTGTTCTTCATGGACTACGTCGGCGCTGGAGTTCTGGAGCCCAGGGCCGTGGTGCAGCTGGTCGAGGGGTTGGCAGCGGCCTGCCGGGAGAATGGCTGTGCCCTCCTGGGTGGCGAAACCGCTGAAATGCCTGGTTTCTACGAAGAGGGTGACTACGAGCTGGTGGGCTTCGTGGTCGGTCTTGCCGATCGCGGCAGGCTCATCGATGGATCGCGGGTCGAGGCCGGCGATCTGCTGGTCGGCCTGCCGTCGACGGGGCTGCACACCAATGGCTACTCGCTGGCGAGGCGTGTCGTGTTCGACAAGCTGGGACTGGAGGTCGAAGATCCCTTGCCGGCTCCCGCCGCCGGCAGAACAGCCGCCGAAGAGCTGCTGATGCCGCATCGCTCCTATCTTTCTTCGCTACGGCCGCTCCTCGACCATTCAGGGCTTCACGCC
>Ga0316192_10000196_pt1 | contig 42435 bp, 37 predicted proteins | sample MerIslwburrow_MG_FD_204931 | JGI IMG/M metagenome (GOLD analysis project Ga0316192, IMG submission 204931) | Coastal sediment microbial communities from Maine, United States - Merrow Island worm burrow | ecosystem: Environmental > Aquatic > Marine > Coastal > Sediment | place: USA: Maine...
TTCCTGGGCTGGGATATATACACCCTTCTTCGGTTATTTGCCTTTTTTCGTTTATGCTATTCTGACATTGCTAAAATATAAGTCAGTCAACTTGTGTAACTAAGAGATTATGAAGTTGGCGCGTACTCACACCTGCTGCTTCTGCCACTTTGTTAATTTTTCCTTTATGGATTTCCATCAATTGTTTTAAATACTGGCGCTCTGTTTCCTTAACGCAATACTGCCTAACTTCTACCAGAGGTTTATTCACATCTATGTGGATATGCGTCTGATTATCCTCAGCTTCAATAATTTCTAAAGGAAAGCTTTCTGGTGAGAGTACAGGTGACGTTTCAATAATATAGGCTCGTTCTATCACGTTTTCTAGTTCGCGGATATTTCCAGGCCAAGCATACGCTTGTAGGGCCTCTAGCACGTCATTTCGAACACCTGAAATATTCTTTCCGTAAATGCAATCGTATTTTTTTATCAGCGTCTTAACGATATGTGGAACATCTTCAATTCTTTCCCTTAGAGGAGGGATTTCTATAGGGAACACGCACAGCCTATAAAAAAGATCACTTCTAAAGTTTCCCTGTTCAACCATCTCTTTGAGATTTTCATTTGTCGCTGCAATGACCCTCACTTCTGCCTGAATATCCTTTTCTCCACCCACCCGCTGAAAAACATTGTCCTGTAAAACCTGAAGAAGTTTGATCTGCGTAGATGGTACCACCGTTCCAATTTCGTCAAGAAAAACCGTTCCCCCTTGAGCTATCTCAAATTTTCCCAACTTTCGCTTTTCAGCTCCTGTGAAAGATCCTTTTTCATGTCCAAACAATTCACTCTCAACAAGATTCTCTGGAATTGCTCCGCAGTGAAGGCTTATAAATTGATTATCGTTACGGTTGCTATGCAAATGGATCAACTTTGCCAACACCCCTTTTCCAGTGCCGGTTTCTCCCGTCAAGAGAACAGTCATCTTTGTTTCAGCAACTGACTTAATTTTCTTGTAAACCTCTCTCATTTTCGGACTATTCGTTCTCACAAAATCAAGTGCTTCATCTTTCCAGTATTGGTCACGTAAATAATCCAACTCCGATTCAACGATTAATTTTTCTTGAAGGTTTCCAATAATCAATTTGAGTTCAGTTGGATCAACAGGAAACGTTAAATAATCGGAAGCTCCAGCTCTAACTGCATTTACGGCATATCTTGTTTTTTCGATTGAAGTCATCACAACAAATTGCGCTGAAGGAAATGTTTTCCAGAATGGATTCAAAGCACTTTTATAAACGTCAATAGGTGAGTGTAATTCCATTTTGAAAATGGACAAATCAATAAAAACAAAATCAAATCTCTGCTTACAGTAGGTATCAAGGCAGGTCTTTTCGCTCAAAGCCGTACTAACTGCGTGACTCTCTTTAAGATATTCTTCTAGAGAGTCACACATATCTTTATTGTCTGATGCGATTAATATAGCGGCCATACTATCTAACATTTTAGATCATTTTTTATTGGCCGAATACTTCATCAAGAACATTACTTCACCTCTTTTGAAGATTATTCCTCTTTTTCTTTCTTTTTCTTCTTTTCTTTGGAAATTTTAACTGAAAAACCAGCCTTTGAGAGGGCCGATATGATTTTGCTTTCTTTGACCGTTTCAGCCATAACAACTGTTATTTTAGTCCCATCAATCTCGACACTCGAAACACCATCAATAGCTTCGACCGATTTCTTTCCGGTTGCGACACAAACTGAACAAATCTCATCTTTTGTGCATTCTTCACATTTATTTTTTTTGTCAGTCTTCTTCTTTAATGTGTAACTTTTTGTCACCTCTTTCTTTTCAGCTTCTTCCTTAGAATTTTCTTCTTCTTCGGAGTAACTATTTAATGGACTAACACCTATCGCAATTGCCATCAACAACATGATCCAAAATTTTTGATTGCTCATAACTCATCCTTTTCTTGTTTTCACTTCCATCACCAATGACCCATTCATGGTGTAATTATCAATAATTGGCAAGCCTCGCTAAAAAACTAAAATCTTTATTCACGACAGCTTCACACACACCAAATAGCAACCTTCATACCACAATCAAATAATTAAATTTTTCTATTAAAAACTCATTTTTCTTAAAAAAACAAGGACTTCAATATCAAAATTAGGAAATGCTATTTCTCAAAAATATCACAACTAAGAAATCAAAGAATCTTCATTCTAAGTGAAAAATTAAGCATACAAAAACCACACTTAAACTCTAGACATTAGCTCTAATTTATGTAATATTTTGCGCACTTTAAAAATTAGTTTCGGTGCACAATTTAACCGTAAAAATATAAAATTGACTAAGAAAAGGCTGAGTCATGAAAACCACAATTTGTCATCCCAATTCATTTGAGCCCGAACAGCATTTTTACCCTCGTGTTCTCAACGCTCAGTTGCACCCGCTTGTCCGTTACTTTTTATCTTTAAACAATTCTCAAATTGCTCAAAGATACTGTCACTTACATCCTGAGGCCAATGCCTTGGCAGTGAAAGAATTTTTAGATAATAAATTAAACTATTTTCATTGGGGTGGCGCAGATTTGATTCACTCAACGAATGAAGAAGGGAATAGATCTATTGTTTTGATCGAAACAAATTCAAGCCCTTCAGGTCAAAAATCTATGCCCTATATTCACGAACATGAAGAAACCGCAGGTTATTTAAAATTACTCAGAGAGGCTTTCTTTCCTGCCCTCAAAAGCAAACGGATTCCAAAGGGTCGACTAGCGGTTTTCTACGACAAAAATTTTATGGAAGCATCTGGTTATGCAAATGTGATGTCTGACATTTCAGGTGAAGATGTTCTTCTTGTTCCAGTTTTCGATAACGGTGATTCAAATATTCGATGCCGTGAGGATGGCGTTATAGAAGCAAATGTTTCTGATGAGTGGCTACCCATACGTGCGGCTTTAAGATATGTGACACAAAAACCTTGGAATCGAATCCCTCCACTCACAAAAACCTTTATCTTTAATCCACTGGTGATCTGCCTAGCTGGCGGTCGCAACAAATTACTTGCAGCTAAGGCATATGATATATTCAATGGTGGCCAAGAAGAACAAGGGCTTCGTATTCAAATACCAGAAACTATTTGGGACGTTTCCCTAGAAGAGATACCAATATGGATTGAGCGCATGGGCGGAGTTGCCGTTGTCAAAGTTCCCTATAGCAATGCGGGACAAGGCGTTTTCACCATCACATCTCAATTAGAATTAGATCGATTTATGGAACTGGATCATAATTACGATCAATTCATCGTACAGGCTTTGATTGGCAATGTGGGCTGGAGTTCACGTAGCGAAAGTGGCAAACTTTATCACATTGGCACAATGCCTGATAAAAAGGGTAAAATATATGTGACTGATTTACGTTTCATGGTTGGCAATGGGCCTTCTGGATTTTTCCCTGTCTCTATTTATGCACGTAGAGCCAGAAATTTTTTGACAGACGATGCGCCCGAAAAAGGCAAATCATGGGAAATGTTGGGAACCAACCTTTCATTCAAACAAGAAAATGGTGATTGGGGAACTGAAAAGAATCGCCTCCTGCTTATGGACAGTCGTGACTTTAACAAATTAGGGATCAGTCTCGACACTTTAATTGAAGCATATCTTCAAACCTTATTATCAATGTGTGCCATCGACAATATGGCAAAAAATTTGATCAGTAGCAAAGGCAAATTTAAGAAAAAATATTTTTCAATGCTAAACCCTGACAAAACATTAATTGATGAAATTTACACTTTATGAGTATCAAAACACATAATGTATCCGAACTAAATTTGGATGAGTATCATCAAGGCACAAAGTCTCATTTACTCATTGAAGTTATTGACAACAATTTAGGATTCCCTCTGAGAATTCCAATAATAGTCATCAAAGGCAAAGCCGGGCCAGTTGTCGGCATAACAGCCGCTGTACATGGCAATGAAATTAATGGCATCCCCGTTATACATAAATTAATTGAAAAAATTGATCCAAAAAAGATTAATGGCACCATCGTCGCAATCCCCGTATTTAATATTCCGGGATTTGACAGAGGACAAAGAGAATTTCAAGAAGGAACAGATCTCAATCATATCATGCCGGGAAAACGCTGGGGAAATACGCCTCAGGCATACACTTATGCTCTCATTAATAAAATCATCAAAAAGTTCGACAACCTCATTGATCTTCACACCGCAAGTGAAGGACGCATAAACACACTTTATGTTCGAGCAGACATGACACAACACATCACCGCAAAGATGGCTTATCTACAAAAACCTCAAATCATTGTTCATAATCCTGCATCAGATCACACTTTAAGAGGGGCGGCCATGGAATTAAATATCCCTGCCATAACTGTTGAAATAGGTAATCCTCAACGCTTTCAATCCAAATATATCAATAAATCTGTCAGAGGCCTGAAAGATGTTCTTGCTTATCTGAAAATAACAAAAAACACAACTTCCAAAAATGAATCGGCCCCCATTATCTGCAAGAAATCATATTGGCTTTTCTCAGATCGTGGAGGCTTGCTTACTGTATTCCCCCAAATAACCGACTACATAAAAAAAGGTGAAAAAATTGCCGAAGTTAAAGACATTTTTGGAAACGTTCTCACTGAATACCTCATGCCCGAAGATGGCATCGTGATAGGAAAAAGTGTTAATCCCGTAGGCCAAACCGGCTCCAGAATACTTCACTTAGGTGTTCTTGCCGAAGACACAGACAACTATATACACTTCGCTCAACACGATTCAGACCCTGACTCACTTGAACCACTTTGATGAAAATAGTTTTCTTTGTAAACGACGCCTTCGATATCCAACCATCACAAACAACATACCTTTTTATCAAAGAGACTCTTGTTCAAAAAAATGAAGTGTGGATAAGCAGCGTCCCGCGCACGACAAATGAATATGTTATTCAATCCCATAAAGCTTCTATAAAAAATAGTAACGATTTTTTCATAACACCCGAAACAATACCCCTCGACTTAATGAAACATATTGATATTATTTGGATACGCACTAATCCCAACAGAGATTTAGAAAATTTTCATAGCCACCTACAATTATTAGATCTGTTAGAAAAAATTTCTAACAATGGAAAAATTGTAATCAACAAACCTCAAGGCCTCAAAAAATTTATTGACAAATCCTATCTTCTCGAACTTCCTGAGTGCACCATTCCCAAAACAAGATTAGCTAAAAATCACAAGGAATTTCTAGCACAATTAAAACAATTTAGTGGCAAAGTCGTATGCAAACCTTTAGCAGGTACACGAGGTCAAGGAGTTGTATGCTTCGACACATCAAACCCTCCATCACACATTGAATTCCCCCTCCTCATTCAAGAATTTATACACACTGAAACACATGGAGACCAACGAATCTATCTATTAAACGGCAAACCATTTGAATCAGAAGGAAAAGTTCTAATCATACATAGGAGGCCGCCTCACGGTGATTTTAGATCGAACCTTCATTTGGGAGGTTCTCCCGAAAAAACAATATTGAATAAATCTCAGCTAGAAACCATTAATCATATAGAAGATATTTTGAGTGAAAATGGGATATTTCAAGCTGGAATAGACATGATGGAAAATAAAATTATTGAAATAAATGTTTTCGCCCCCGGCGGGGTTTTTCCAGCCAATTGTTTATATGGCCAAAACTTTGAAATCAAATTGTTCAATTTAACCCTTCAAACACTTCACAAGACCAAATAAAACCCTCTCCAAGACAAACACACAAGAAATACCACTTCTCGAAAATACATATTCTGAAGTCCTGCTTCACTTTAAATTTCAAATTAATGAAATTAGAAACTATTGAGCCTATGCCCCATTGGTATACGAATGAATGCAATCGGGCGCAATAAATGCAACGACTTGTAATTAGGGCTTGGTGATAAAAGCCCTTTCACACTCCAGCATTTTTCCAAATAACGGAAATAATACCAACGAATTAAAAAATTTTAGGTATGCCATTAGACATCTGAGAGCTTTATACGGTCATCCGCCTATCAATGACTTCGGCCCTCTCAGCTTTGAAGCTGTGACAGATCATATTATTGATTCAGACAAGAAAGCTCTGAGAACCTCCTTCCATCTTACCTCAAAATTCTGGCTCCACGCTCAAAATCAACCCCATCTTCAAAAGCCATAATAAATGTTTAGATATTTGATTCCTAGTAATCTTAATCTCACTATTTCCTTGCATATGCTTCACTATTAACTCATAAGTAAATTTTTTCTCACGAAGAATATCCATCAATGCACATATTATTGGAACAGACAAAACTCCAACAACACTTTGGTAAGCTGGAAGAATTTCTTTATGATCACAAACTCTTTCTCCAAAATCACTCAATACAAATGTCATTATGAAAAGATCTTTCTTTTGCGTGGCATAATGACCAAAAATCTGACTCAACTTGAGGCCTTCATAATCCTCTTTCGCTGATGACTTCCATGATAATTTTTTCGCTATATCACCCAATTCAGACCACAACTCTTCATAAGATTTGATCACCACAGACCAATCGTAGCACTGCAAAGCACGTTGACGCGATTCCTGACTCATTTGATATCGTAAGTCTTTATTTGAAATCAATTCCTGTAATCGTTTTTGCATCATTACAGGATCAATTACTGTAGATTGTCCCATCAAAAAATGATCAAACATATCACCGCCGTCATACACGCCTGCAGATTGACTGACATCCTCATCACAGCTTGTCATCATGGTATCAATACGAAACCCTGTCTTCCCATCTACAACAGTATCTTTGTAACCATTCCAATCAGAAACCACCTGAGGAACACCACAAGACATAGCTTCAATAGGTGTGATACCAAATGTTTCCTGAATACTATCTGCAGGTGACAGGAAGATATCAGCTGCGGCATGATATAGATGCCTTTCTTCGGAAGGCACCGTACTAAAAATCACCTTATCAGACAAACCTAGTTTGTTCACATAATCCACTAAAGTACGTTCGACAAATCGATGACCAGAGCCACCGATTAGCAGAATCAATTGCTCATCAGGATTGTCACGGCACAGCTGAAAAAAAACTCGAATCAATGGTAACAAGTCTGCCTTATCAAGAGGTGACAACCTCCCCACCCAAAGCAATATCAAGACTTCCTTGGGTAAGTTTAATTTTTTCCTGATGGGATGTTTGGGACGTGGGCGAAAAAGTTCCGTATCAAGACCAAGGGGAATAATATCTGTTCTTGGTTCAAATTCTAATTTCAAATCATGGCTTTGCGCTAATGAATCCCGAACGCCATCAACCAAATTAGTAAATGCACTTTTCGCTGCTCGAGTTGGGCAAATCATCGCGTCGCAGGAATACCCCGGTTGTAAAAGCATTCTTAAAACCCAACTGTGACCAAGCGTTGCGTAACTGAACACATGAGGTGTCGCTGTAATGGGATATAGACGAGAAGAATAACGCGCCCTCAAATCATGTGCCGATTGTAAATTACCATCCATATCATGCCACACTGAAAAAGGGTGGCTCTCAAAATCAGCTTTCAATTTTCGTATTTCAGAAAAAACAGGGTCTACACCTGACAAGGCCATAGATTGCAATCGATCTGAACCATCTGAACCCACGCTCAACACTGGACTATTACGAAACAACCTAATTTTTCCTGGGCTCGAATAGCGTAATAGCGCCTCACAAAAACCTTCTACGGCAACATCTCGGCCAAAAACGCCATCTTCATCCGGATCTGGGTCGCTCCAATCAAGATATAAGCCCACATTTGCAAGATCTTTCATGAATAAACCAGTACTTTCTTCAATGCCATCTCCAAACTAGCCACACTATAAAATGATACGGCGGCTTCATCCGAACCGCTAACACGCCAATTTTGAAAACTCTGTCTCAATCTATCAGAATCAACAATTCCTAATTCGGCCACCAATGGCTTGTGAAACAATTTCATTAATTTATCAAAGGAATTTTTTCTTAACCCTTGTGCAAGAGAAAACAAAAAACTATCTACCGTGCGGCAGGCATACACCGATTCAGGACATTTTTTGCGCTGCAACATCTGCCGTTCAATGGTTCTACCCACGCGCCAATCCCAGGGCAGTGACCCACAAAACCAAACCAGTTCTGGAGTGCATAAAGGATGAATGGGCCAAAGACCATGGCGTAGGTATAAAGCCGAACCAAAAGCGGCTGTTTCAAGGGAAGACGCGTCAACCAACATTTGAGGCGCTGCATCTGCTTTGAAATGTCTTAAGGCATTGCTTGCTGAGTCTGTCAGAAAATCAACTGTAAATGGAGATTCGCTCGCCGCCTCAAACGGGAGAAGTTCTGGAGGAGGAGCATCTTCGCCAAAATAGAGTGGGCACAACTCATCACCACCAAAGCCCGTAAAGATGGCTTGAACCCCTTGGCTTTGTGCTTTTTCAAGAAGCCCTTCAACGGCTTCTTCATAGGTTTCTTCCCACGGCACTGATAAAGCCGTAGTCCACCTTTTTGACTCGGGAGAAAATGGTAGGAATTCATTCAAATTAACTGTTTCGTTCTCAAAACCAAATTGACTGATCAGGTCTGAGTAGCGTTTTTCTTGTCCTACGGCATCGTCAAGTACAATGCCATATGTTTTGAGAGAGCGGTAATAATTTTGAACCGTAATCGCCACCAAGCTCGAATCAAGTCCACCACTTAATTCAGCTCCATAATTCACATTAGGATGTATCCATCGTTGAACGGATTGCTCAAGAATAGAAACCGCTGTTTCAACTGGTTTTGCCCCTGAACGCAACGACTTCGGTGAAGGGCGTTTGTTTGCTTGTGGGTATTGTATTTTTAGATTATTTTCTTCACCCCAAATAACTTTTGCATTAACACTTAGCATCTTTAATTCAGAAAACAACGTTGAACAACCGTAGGGCATATCAAAGCTCTGTAAAAATTTGGCCGCCCGTACCAAATCCACCTCACTTAGTAAAGGATATAGCAAACGCGGGTCCCAATGACCATGGAGGGTGTCTCCGTGTTCAACCAGATAAATCGGCGCTGTTCCCCATTTCCCTTGAAAAAGGCATAGTGAAGCTAATTTGTGATCTAACACAATCACCGTACACTGCAATGGCCAATTTTGTATGACTGCCAAAGCTTCATCAAAATCTTGAGAAGATACTCTCTTATTTTGAACTGGATAACGACCACGTTCACGCACCACAAGAGCTGTTTTTGTTGATGATTCCACAACAAAAGACTCTAACATCGGATGAATAATTGGGTTAATAAAACTATTTTCCCAATTCAATCCTATTGATGAAATCCTAGCAGGCTGCCGAAGATCAGAACTATTTATTTCAAATGTCAACATAATTCATAAAAAAGAAGAAAGCACCATAGCGGTACTTTCTTCTTTAATAATTTTATTTAATGTTTCTTCTTACGTTGACGATCTCGAGCCCCTGATACTTTAGCCATCACACCCTCTTCAGTCTCTTCAAAACGACGCTTCTTTCTGCGCTGACGATCTCGAGCTCCTGATGACTTGGCCAACAGCTCGCCTTCAGATTCTTCAAATCTACGCTTCTTCCTGCGCTGACGATCTCGAGCTCCTGATGACTTGGCCAACAGCTCACCTTCAGATTCTTCAAGTCTACGCTTCTTCCTGCGCTGACGATCTCGAGCTCCTGATGACTTGGCCAACAGCTCATCTTCAGATTCTTCAAGTCTACGCTTCTTCCTGCGCTGACGATCTCGAGCTCCTGATGACTTGGCCAATAGCTCATCTTCAGATTCTTCAAGTCTACGCTTCTTCCTGCGCTGACGATCTCGAGCTCCTGATGACTTGGCTAATGACTCAACGTCACACTCTTCTTCTTCAAATTGATCGGAGCCATCTGCGATATAATAATCATCTTCATCATCATCTTCACAATCACACAACGAACATTCCGGCTGTATCGGCGAAGACATGGCCGTTTTATAGGTTTTGATACGGCAATGATTGCTTGGGTAAGGTTGCCCCACTTCGTCTACATAAGGCGCTTCATATTCCTCAACATCTTCTTTGATATCAGCGATGTAATAATAAAGAAGTTCAAGTTGGCTGATCGCAATTTTGGTTTTGGCAAAATATTCTTCACCGTACCACAGTGTTCTTAAGACAATTGTACCTGCAAACCAATCCGCTGATCCTTCACAGGTCAAACCGTCATCAAGCTTGGGTTTGCCCATCAGATGACCTACTTCATGGGCCATCGCCATGAAGAGACCTTCCATATCAAAGCCAACTATGCGTGCCAAGCCACCGGAAAGATAAACTGTTTGCTCATTAGAAATATCGTCTACCCAAGAATATGAATTCACATTGTCGTCATACCAGTTGAACAAGAAATTTATATCTGGATAGAACATCTGATACATTTCAACCACATACTCACACATATCCAAAACATAGCCATTACTGATTGGTTCTTTAGGAGCATATTCTTCCAGAGCCCATGCCTGTTTTCGTGGTAAAAAACCACCTGCATATTCAGGAATTTCGACAGCATAATGCTCCGCTGGCACAAAAACACCATATTCCATTTCAATTGGCCCATCTTCTACAAAACAAGGATTCACACCATTACGCTTGATCCATTCTTTACTTCCGATTAACGGACGATCTTTAAGCCCCATAACTGAAACTTGAGAAGCATCTGTGGGGTAATTTTCGTACACTGAAATTGCAGCATCCCCTGTAACAATCCCCTCAGTCAATACCAGATGACCATCATAATTAGTATTGGGTTTTGTCATGTCTGTAGCAAACTCCCAGAATTGGCCAATATAACTTCCATATCTGAGACTTGTTATAGCAACCTCATTTCCATTTTGATCTAAAAGCTTATCATCCATTTGTAAAGCCCCTGCACCAACCAAAACCTTATTAGACAAAATCATTGGGTGATCCATTGTGAGCACACGTTCTGTTACCGGCTTACCGTTAACGCTATAGCTCAAATAAATGGTATTTTTTGTTTCACCTGCTTTTGATGGCGCAACATAATTAACCAATTTTGATTGGAATTGTAGATCTTTGCCTGATGCAAGTACGGTTGTCTTTTTTTCAACCATATCTTGTACTTTTATTTCACTGCCACTTCCCTCTGTGACAAGTGTTCCTTCTCCCAGACAACTGCAAACACAATAACATGTTTTTCCAGCATTCTGATACATGATCCATTTACCAGCTTCTTTGCTCAGATCATGACAGGCTGAGTCAATACTCGATTTTTGCGGCTTACAAAAACCATCTCCGCAATATTCAACGGTCATTTTTTCTCCTTTTTTTAAGTTCTTGTTTATTTATTTCTTTACTGGTTCACCCCAGCGAGTTTGTGCTAAATTTATAGGGTGGGTTGCCGGGCAGGATTCATGGGGCAGACGCCCTTTTATTCTTACATTACAACCACATAGACGACAGAATTTTTTTTCTTTCGATGCTGCACTGGAAATTTTATAAATCATTTTCGTCGGGGCCTGCTCAATGTGAGGGCAAGCCATGCAGGCTTCCCATCGGCGGTTACGGGTTTCTTCATCCACTGATCTGAAACCATCAACCATCCAACGACCCAGTGATTTGGCAGCCTTACCCACGAGTTCCACGTTACCTTTTTGTTCTTCATCCAAACCTTCCAGAACACTTACTGATACTTCTGGTGGGTGCGTTAACAAATGATTGATGGCGTCAGGATAATCTCTCAACGAGCTAAGTCGCTCTGCATAACGGGGGCTCACCACCAAAGCTGCTAACACTTGATCAGAGATACTTATTTCGCTACCCAACCATTCTTGCAGGGCTTTTCTCATATTCTCAGGAGAACCTTCAAGAATATCTTCTAATTTCATAGTCTCCATCATTAGCTTGGTATCCCGTAGTAAGAACGCATGTATTCCATAATGTCTTTTTTGTGTTCAGCTAAGTTTTCAGCCAAAGCAGCCCCCCACACAGGATTCTTGACCATCTCCGCCAGCAACACATCTGCCTCTTCACTTACTTTGGACATCGGATTTTCAGCATTCAAATCTGCCGGGAGTTCCGCAATCATCACTGAGTTAGAAATAACACTGTCTTCATCTGGTTTACGCACATCAGGTGTTAAGGATTGCCCTTCATTCTGCGTGGTTGGCGGAGTGCGGCTAACATATGTCACACGGTGCAAAACACGCCAAACTTCATTTGGGTTATTTAATGCAGAGCGCAGTGCCAAAGCATCTGGATCGTATTTACCCGCATAAGCACCTTGACCGTTAAGCCAATCTTGATCCACTACCGAGGAAAAAGTTTCAAAATTTTGTTTGGATGGTGCCCGATAAAAACTCATAAAACGATACCCTTGAACCTTGCCTGGTGAAGGATCATTGGTATATATGTAATCACCTTGATCTTCTTCAACTAGGCCGATATAGCGCTGATCACCCATCAAATCTACCTGCAAACTAAATTGAGCTGAATCATGATCTGTTTTTTGTGATTGTGTCGTAATAGTTGTTCCAAACATGGCATCCAGATTGAATGTGGGGCCAACACTGAGTGTGAGTTCTGTATAAATTCCCGCCTTTGCCGACATCGAATATGAGCCCCCACTAGATTCTTCACGAAGTGCCATAAACTGCTGTTGTTCTGAATACATACCACCATCTGATGTCCAGACATAAGTATTTGCGAGACTACGCCGGGCCATTTTTTCTCGCCATTGATCTACAGACAACGAAGTTTTTTGATCCATACCAATCAGAGCATTTACCAGATTCTGCCCTGTGTCGGCCACGTCCACACTATTTGGTTTGTACACATCTGCTCTCTGGCCCAAGGCCTCCGCATCAAAGTTTTCAAAATAGGCTTTACGTTGCTGCTGTTCACGTTCAATAGATGCTTTAATCGCATACGCTTCCAAGGGTTTAAAATAACTTGCATGTTCTCCCGGTTGCAGATTGGGGTAACTGGTATCAGGCTGAAAACCAATCCAGCCATCCAGAGTTCCATTTTTCACATATTGGTCATCTATTTTGAACATGATAATATTCATATCTTCGGGAATATCAGGATTGGCCTGGGCCGTATAACCCACCAGGGTTCCAGTGGCTTCAATTCGCATAGCATATAAATCTGCTGTACCAGATCGTACTAAGGCATAACCAATATTATTAGGGTAGAAAATATCCCCAACACCATTATCAATATTGTATGTGTTGGGGTACCAGGCCCCACGGGATTCCATATATTTTTGCGCCATGACGGAAAGCTCTTCACTCGCCATACCCTCACCCAATACACTTGTCGTCTCATCTGTTTGAATCGCAAGACCTCCGGCAATGCCAAAAGAATAAACCTTTTGCTGCACACCGATACCCGCGCTGGTTTCACCTTCCACATTAAAGCCCAAACGCATAGAAACATCCACCGCATTGCCCACATCCCGTGAAGCCGTGTAGGTATAGGTTTTGGTATCTGTCTCATCAATCATAATGGTGGATGCCCCCACATAAGACAAAGGATCCCCCGGATAAAGCTTAAGGTTCTCAGCCGGAAGTGGCGGTGCCCCTTCTATAAAACCAATAAGAGTTGGGTCAACTTGAGCTTGACCAATAAACTGTAAGATCAAATCGCCAATTTTGAAATCTGAAAAAAGACACACTTCAGAATCTTGGGCATCGACCACCGCAAGTGTTTGTAACATGCTCGCGTAGAGATTACCCCTAGCATCTACCTGAGTTTGTCCATAACGACTCACAACCGGAGCGTAATTAGTAGTGAGATTTTCTGGTTTGGCAACATCACCGGGTACGCTTTGTATTGCCGGCTCTTCAAGGCCAACAGGGGCCGTTGAGGTGATCCACACAGGGTTTGCGCCACCTATCCATGTTCCCGTATTCCCCCAACCTGAAATATCAGCAATTTCCGAACCCGAACCATTATCCAAACCCCAGAAAGCCGCTAAACCTGGAGTGTTCCCGCTCAACCTTGTGAACATAGACCCCCTTACTTGTGCCCCTGTTCTTTGGGAATTCCATATTCGCAACTGGCTCATTTGCCCTGTAAAAAAGCGTGAAATTGAACCGCCTAGAACAAACGCTCCAATATTTGCTTGGGAGTCACCATAGTCTCCTGACGGAAGTACACCTGGGCTACTCTCTACTTTTTCACCATTCACATAAAAAGTCCAACTCGCTTTGAAAGAGGCCTCGAGCCACATGGCATCTACCACTTTATCTGTTAGATCAGATTTCCCATCAAGGATCTTTGCATTGTTATCACTTTTTTTGTCAAAAACCACAGCTCCTTTGCCCGTTCTAAATGTCCAGTTAGAAATAAGACCTCTGGCATTTCCTTCTATCTCTTGAGTCATGAAATAATCTATTTGCCAGTTCATGCGCCCATTTTTCCAAAGTCGTGTCTCAGAAATCGAGCCTTGTAAGTAACTCTCAAAATAACCTGAACCTAATGCCACCCGTGAATCACACAGAGCTATTGGGTCCACCACTCTTTCAAAAGCTTCCATCCTCCCATCTATAAAAATTTTGTGGGCAAAGGCACCCTTGTCGATACGAATAAAATTACCTCCCACCAAATCTCCATTGGCGGTACCGGCAAGATCCATCACTGTTGTGCCAAACAAATCGTTGAATCTCCAATACCCAGACAAACCTATTTCAGTTGAAGCTAAAGGTTGCATAATTTTCTGCCGCACTTCATCAAGAGACAAGCAGCGATTCCACAGGCTCACTTCATTGATTGTTCCAATAAAAGTATAGTTTTGAGCAATACCACCTACGGTATAGGCCGCCGGCTCACCAGCAATGATTGTTTCAGGTGATTTTTTCAATAGCCGCGTATCAAATTTTTTCGCCATGCCCGTTTCAATCAATACACCATCAATAATCAATGACGCACCATTTGCCGGATCAAATGTTCCAGAAATATGCACCCAATCATCACGTCTCAAGGTAACTGTATCTTTGGCCATGTATTGATCTGTACCATAACTGACAGAAAATTGCGGAACACCTTTATAAAGACTTAAAGAAAAAGTCATATTCAACTGGGGATCAACATTTTGAAACAAAACTTCTTCTGATGATGAAGAATCTTCCACCCGTTTGATCCACATCATAATGCTGACACCATCAGTTGGAGGAGAACCCACTTCAGGAATTTTCACAAAATTCCCTGCTGCAAACATAATGGCCACTTGTTTCTCAAAAGCCGTGTCATAAACTCCAGCTAAGTAATGCCATTGCCCTGTATCAAGGGCTGTTGCTGATGTGACTGTACGTTCCAAAGTTCCAGTTTGAGTCGCCTGCATCACTTTAAAAACAACCTTACCTACGCTGTTCACATAAAGCAGCCAACTGCTGCCCTCCTGAGGGTTTGTTTTTGCAAGTATGATCTGATTACCGCCAAGGGAATCAAGGCGTACCCAACTTTCAACTGTTACCGCATCTGGAGTATTCATATTTTCATTTTTGCCAGCATCAAGGTACCTCGCCCCTCCAAGCTGCAAACCAAAACTTGTACGATAAGAGGCTGCAAGATGAGTCCACTCTTTGCCAGAAAGAGAAATAATTTTACTGGCCACATTAACCGTATCGTCTTTACCAGCGTAGGGTTGACCATTATTCAAACCAAGAATGTACTGCGTCGTGTCTTTTTCAACAGCTCCTTTTTTATTAAAAACAAATAGGGTTTCAGCACTACTCATCCCATTGCCAATCGGTTTGATCCAGGCTTCAATCGCAAGATCTCTATCCAAAACTAGAGATCCGTTGTACTTATCTATCTGAGTCGAGTTCATCACCTCGATAAACTGACCCACATCCTGCATATCAATACCAAGTAGTGGCGAATAAGGCATCCAGCACCCACCTGCCCCCACACGCCCTCGTTCTGCTGGTTCTGCCTGAGTGACTGATTGAACAAGCGCAGGGAATCCGTTATCTGGTTGTGAATCGACTAACACTCTAAAAAGTGCTGACCCTATGCCTGCAGCAGGAGCAGGCCCCGTCTGCCCACCTGCCGTTGTGACTTTGACTTTACTGTAATCGTAAACAACACCTTCATCATCAGCCTGTGCCGGATCATTTGATAACTGTGAAGCCAAACCATTGATAACCTGAATGAAATCATCTACTCCACTCGGAACCTTGGGCCATACTTCGCTATAGCCCGTATAACTCGTGAGTGTAACCTGACAGCTAGACTTAGTGGCCTTGATGGCGATAAAAGGTAACGACAAATCAGTGTTGTTCATGGCTGTACTTGCCAATCGCGCCACGAAACTGAGCTGGCCGCTTTGCGTATTAGCTTTTGTACTTTTATCTTCTGCCTTCCATGGCACAAGATAACTTGAACGCATAACAACAGGAGAAAAATGTGCCGCACTCGCTTGCCTGCTGGTTTTGGCTGAATAGTATAAATGTACTAAAGAATCTGAACCTTCATAAAGGCTTGGTGTGACATCTGTAACCGCATAACCCAACAGGCCCGTCATAACAGTCAATCCGTTGTCATCATAGGTTACGGGAACACCTGTTGCAAAAGTTGGTGCCCGACTGGGTACCCATTGAGCCGATGTCAACACGCCGTCTGCAACCGAACCATTAGAAGCACTATTGGCCACCGTTGTGAAACGTGTTTTATCTGAAGGTTCTTCACAGAGCCAATAACCCACAAGCTTTGACCAATCTGGGCTTTGGTTAGTCACAATACTATTCATCGTTGACAAGATATCTGCTTGTGTTCTCGCCATATTCCATATACGAATAGCCGTGATGTCACCGGTCAAACTACCATCACCACCAAGCAGAAACCCTGATTTGGGTGCTGTCCCCCGCTTACCTGACACACCGTTGTCAGATATGTGTGGCTGCCCATTAATATAAATTGTAGCCGTGTTGTCATAAACTGCTGCGATATGTGTCCAGTCATGCACGCTCAACACTTCAGTGCCGGCCACCGTTTTGCCATTTGGCCCCACAAAGTAAGGTATGCCATTATCAACACCTAAAGTAAACGGAACATCTTCACTATCTGCACTACTTAAAACAATAGCGGCATCCGAATCATTTACTGAAGGTGCTATCCAAGCTTCCACCGTTATCGAAGCTCCAGTCAATATGGGGGGTATGGCAACCTGACTGCCTATTGTTGGGTCAAACTGAAGTGCTCCTTGCAGTAATTCAGGTGTTGTATCAACCGTTAAACTATCACCTACTTGCGTCAACTTCCCATCGTTACCAATACCAAAATCTAAAATGGCGATATTACTGTTTGGTCCAACACTTAAAGACGCCATGACTCGCACTTCTCTCTTTTGCAACGTCACCTTTTCGTATTCATTTTTTTGCCACTCTTGCTGATCATAACGAATCATTGAAATGCCTGAATTCAAAGCCAAGACATTTTTTGACTCATCTACCAAATCAAATGTGGCATCTGGCAATACTTCACCGGTAGCAGGGTCCAAACTATCATCCAAATCAAACCCGCCATCCGAACTACGTAGAATCGAATAGCTCACCAACTTATTAGAAGTTGCGTTTTCACAAATGATTTGCCATCTCGTTACTCCAGTAAGTTGGGTTGGCAAAATCGCAACGTCAAAACGTCCAGGAATCAAACCTGATAAAAAATCCAGTTCTGTTGTGGGCTCAAGGAAAGGGCGGTCATTCATATCTGTATGACCAAATGTGTCTTTGCGATCAAGCGGCAAATCAACTTTACGACTCCGGCGATAACGCACCTGAGTTGCATTAATCACCGCACCTGATACTTGATCGTAAACAAATTTGTCACAATAGATTGTTTTATTTTTCGAACTACGGAAAACATAGATATAGGCAGAGTCTGCAGTCACTGCAAAATTCGCATCGAATGTTGGTGCAGGTTCCTCTAATTTCACAGCTATCACCTCACGCCCTACCGTACAGATTTGCTTAGGAAACATCAGAAGTGTTGGATCTCTCCAAGAGGAATCTGCATCTGGATTCTGGCTCAATCCTGTATGAACAGAATAGTAAATTTGTGGGTCCCCCCCCACTTCAACCTCTAAGGTGAAAGAAATGACGACACCAAAGCAATCAACCATCTTCGTGTATTTAGATTTCATGAACGCTCTCTTTTCTCCACTTTTTTAGAACTCTTCAATATCACGCGCATTTTAAACCAAATAATGCGTTTGTTGTCAATTTATTTTAAAACTTATTAGAATCCACATTTTATTTTTTATATTACCTCAAATGATTCAATCGTTTCAACTGTCTCACGTGAATATTTTGATATTTAAACCACCGGACCTTTTCCGCAAAACATATGACAACAAATTTTCAGAAATTTATTTTTTTCCGATATTATTCTGGACTTTACTTGTCACACAACTAATACTAATAAGTGAAAATAAGATAAGGAGACCCCATGACACAAATAAACAATCCAACCCTAGACCTTGAAGATTCGTCGAACACTGAAATTGAAAACTTCCCCAACAACTTACTAAATCTTGATAATACCGGTCCGATTCAAATGGGATTCTGGGTACCAAACCGTATATGGGCAACCACCAAATTCCTTATCCCACTTAGGGAATCTATCACCAAACAGAAAAAAGACGGCACACTCGCCCCATTGCAACCAGTAATGCAAGACTTCAAGAATTGGGTGACATCCCACAGCACTTACCGTATGTGGGTGACATCAATGATCGAAGAGGCCAACGCATATATTGCGTCACAAGACAAAAGAACCAAAGAAGAAATCAAAAAAGATGGTGATGCCATCTGGATCAAGAGCTACGATAACTTCTTCGAAATTCTAAATGAGATCATCACAACATCTCCCTCCTTCAACACAACAACCATGGTTGGCACACCAATGAACGGACTTTTGGCCGTTGCAATGGCCACCGAAGCGGGCTTGGCACTATTCCACGACACTACATTCAACCTACAACTCAAGAAAGTTCTCAACGCATGGAACACCTTCCTCAAAAGTAGCAGATCACTCGACAAACTTGACATCAACGATCCTGAAAAAGAGGGCTCGTGGATATCTAAGGCTGCATGGAAAGCTGGCGTGTGGGATCAAATGGTACACAACGACACAGAACCAGGATATGGCTACGACTCATGGAATTCATTTTTTCTTCGTCAATTCGTTCCCGGTGCGCGTCCATTCCACGGAAACCCGCATACCCAAATCAACATTGGCTGCGAAACCACACCTTGGCAATATTCAAACAACATCAAGCTTGAAACCGATTTTTGGATCAAAGAGGTCAACTACTCACTACTTGACCTCTTTGGAGGACAAAGACAATGGGCAAAACTCTTTAAAGGAGGACAAATCTATCAAGGTTTTCTCTCTGCAACACACTATCACCGCTGGCGCGCCCCGCTTGATGGCACCCTTGTACGTTCATGGGTACAACCTGGCACTTACTTCGCACAACGACCAAATCAAGGTGAAGACAGTGGAACTTGGGAAGGTACTGAATCGCAACCCTATCTCGGTCAGGTCGCCACTCGTGCTATTTTTATTTTCGAACACGAAACATGTGGATATGTCGCACTTATCTGTATCGGTATGGTAGAAGTATCAACATGTGTGATCCAGCCCAGCACCTTAATCGTTGAAGAAGGTTCAGATCCCATCAACATAAGCCGCAATACGGAAATTGGGCAGTTCGAATTCGGTGGGTCAACACATATGATGATCTTTCAACGCGATAAAGTGGACCTTGAAGAATGGGCACTTAATGCTATCAAACACCGAACCGATCCCAACCCCACAGCAATGGGTAGCGTGATCGCCACGGCGACAAAATAAAGTGTTAAGAGACAAGCCTAGATTCACATCAGTCACCTGAACATCTCATAGAAGGAATCAGAGAGCATATTGGAAGACACGTATGGGACATGATGCAGCTTCAACTTTGCACCGCTAGCCAGAAAGACTAGAGATCGCAGGTTCATTTTAAATGCTCAACAATTAAAACACTTTTACTCATAGACCACATGCTCTTTATGAAGAGAGAGAGAAGTAAGGAAACTCTTCTCCCTCTTCCTGAAAAAAGAAATAGGCGAGATTCCTATCTTCGACAACTCGATCTTTAATCACCTGTCCATGCCCTCTCAACCTATTTCTTCTCAAACATCTTTCGTGGCCGGGACAACAGCACCACATCACGTAGTTGTTCCACGCCTCTTGCCTTCATCCAACCTTCTTGAAACTTTGGGCTTTGTACCAAATGAGCAATGTGCATCAGTGCCCTCAAATGATAATTGCGTTCATCCTTAGACCCGACCAAAGCAATAATTGTTTTAACGGGCTGATGCAACTCGGAAAACACTACTCCCTCCTTGCACCTAACCAGCATCACATCAAACACGTTTTCACCTTCTACAATCACATGAGGAATAGCTAAGCCTGGCTGAATCACCGTACTTGATTCCTTTTCGCGTTCGACAAACAGTTTGTAAAGCATTTCTTGATTTTGGTTCAAACGTTTTGACAATACCCCCGACATTTCAGAAAACAATTCTTTTGCATTCATCCCCTTATCAATATCCAATATCACACATTCATTAATCAAATGATCAAACCTATCCAGCTCTGGTGTGTTTCGTTCCAGAGAAATATGTCTCAACTCATCTTCAAGGTCACTGCGGACAATTTCCTTTGAAGTAATTCCCTTCACAAGATAGACAAAGGCAGATTCCCTGTCGATCTTTCTCCATACATACCCTAAAAACCACAACATGGTCAAAACACCAAAGCCGAGAGTAATGAGCAAAGGCACAAGCCCCATCTCAAAAATAAGGAAGTGATACAAAATAATCGCAAATATTTGGAGCCAAGGATAAAACGGTGAACGGAACACAGGCTGATAACTTTGAAGCTTACTGCTTCGCATCACAATCACGGCTATATTCACAAGAATAAACATCAAGATCATCATGGTAGATGCTGTTTTTATCAAATCTTCAATTGAAAGCAATGCAATCACCAAAACAATAAATCCTGATGTTAATAATATCGATATATGAGGTGTGTTAAAACGCTTATTTGTTTGGGACAGTGCCAACGGCAACAAACCATCCTTACTCATAGCCATCGGTGATCTGGATGCAGACAAAATTCCTGCATTGGCCGTTGTGATAAAGGCTAAAAGAGATGCCACTTCCACCGCACGAATGCCCCAAGGGCCAAATATTTTTTCCGCACTCAATGCTACAGGAATAAGAGACCCTGACAGCTCTTCAGGAGCTACTGTCCCGACAGTGACTGTGATAATCAAAAGATACAAAAGACTTACGACACCAAAGGCAATAAACATGCCTTGGGGAAGGTTTTTACCTGGATTTTTCACCTCCTCTCCCACGCTGGCCACTTTTGTCAAACCACCGAAAGAAACAAAAATCATGCCCGCTACAGCAAATAGGGTCTCAAAGCCTACCGTCATAAAAGGCGTATAAGACACACTATTAACCCGAGGAAATCCAAAAAAACTGTGTACTGCCAAAATACCCAATAACACAAAAACCAACACCGTTTGCAATTTACTGACACCTTTCACTGAGACAAGGTTAATAACTGTAAACACAAGACAACTGGAAATAGCCACAATTTTAATTCCTACTTCCATAGGAAAAGGCAAAAACAAAGCCCCCACTGTGCCTATACCTATCAAAGCAAAGCCTGCTTTCAGCGCTATAGATAACCAGTTCAAAAAACCGGCAAAGGTACCCATCAAAGGCCCCAAACTACGTTCAACAAAAAAATAACTTCCACCTGATTTGGGCATGGCTGTGGCCAGCTCCGCCATAGCAATCATCGCAGGAATGACAAACAAACTTGCCAACGCATAAGCCAAGATAACCGCTGGGCCTGCTTTTTCAAAAGCAATGCCCGGTAAGACAAATAACCCCGAACTGATCATGGCACCTGAGGCCAGACAGAATACACTGAGTCGTGATAGATTCTTTTTTAGCATCATCTCATCCTAAAAGTCTCAAGTCGCTTTCAACTTTGGCAAGGTTTTGTTCAGGATGAAATATCCCAAAATCCCAGAGGCAACAGAGCCTAAAATAATTCCTAATCTCTCATCAAAAACCCTGTTTTCATCTATGTCCCCAAAAGCCAACGATCCCACAAACAAACTCATGGTGAAACCGATACCACACAGCACGGCCACACCGTACAAAGTTTTCCAATTCATCCCTTCAGGCAATTGAGCCAGTTTTAACTTGACCCCTAAATAACATGTCAGAAAGATACCTATTTGATTTCCGAAAAATAATCCTAATGCGATACCAAGAGGTACTCCATGTGTCACCTGCTCCACCCCCCCTCCACGAATATCGATACCCGAATTGGCAAATGCAAAAATCGGTAAGATAATAAAAGCCACCGCCGTATGAAGGTCATGCTCAAGTGTTTTGAGTGGTGACAGTTGAGGGTTGTTTTTTGAGACATGGGGATAAATAGCGCTAAAATCACCCCCGCCAATGTCGCATGTACGCCCGACTTCAACAACGCGACCCACATCACCAGACCCACAGAAAAATATAAGCTTTTATGAACGTAACCTTTTTTGTTAAAGACATACAAAATACAAATACTGGTAAAGGCGACTACCAGGGAAACAAACGAAATCTTGCTGGTGTAGAAAAAGGCAATAATGAGAATTGCACCAACATCATCAAAGATAGCCAACGATGTCAAGAATATTTTTAGCGCTAATGGAACACGTTTGCCCAGCAAAGACAACACCCCCAGGGCAAATGCAATATCCGTAGCCGCCGGAACCGCCCACCCATTCAAGGCAGATGGATTATCTTTATTCACCCACACATAAATCAGCGCAGGAAAAAGCATCCCACCCACAGCTCCAATGGCTGGTAACATAATTTTCTTTCTATTTGAAAGCTCCCCTTCCATACACTCTCTTTTGAGCTCCAAACCCACAAGTAAGAAGAAAATCGCCATCAAGCCATCATTGATCCACAACAACAAAGGTTTGGCAATTTCAAAAGACCCAATTTTGACAGCCACAGGAGTGTCAATCAGTAGCGCATAGGCAACCCGAACAAAAATCTTAAAGAGGAAGTTAAAAATTTTGTGGAGTTAGAAACAGGCTGTAGACCAAATGGTTCCATTAGGCTCATCACCCACCTCTCTTACATGGGTTTCAGATTCAACCCAGTGAGCTTTTATGTTTGCCAAAATAAAGAAGACAAAATCGAATTTATCATCGCAGAAATAAACAACACCCCGTGGGGGCAACAATTCTCATATGTTATCGACGCTCGGGAACAAGAGCCAACTCAAATAAACCAACGTTTCGAAAAGAAATTTCACATCTCTCCATTTTTTCCCATGAATCTTGAATACCGTTGGTCATTTTCAATTTCTGGGAAAGATCTTTGCATTCACATGGAAAACTGGCAAGACAACAAAAAGGTCTTCTTGGCCCACATGGAAATGAAACAACAACCTATGACGTCCAAAAATCAAAGGCATGTTTTGTTCAAATTTCCATTTATGACACTACAAGTGATCTGGGGGATTTATTGGCAAGCCTTTAAGCTCTGGATCAAGAAAGTACCCTTTTACCCACACCCTCAAACTCAAGAGATAGGAAATTCTCATGTCAACTAACAATATGGTTCTTAAAACCTTAGACAAAATAAAAAATAGAAAAAAAACATCAAAAATGAACCGCTTCGCCAAAACATGTTTTTTGAAAATTTGTGACGAATTCACCCATGGCCAACTTACTCTTCAGGATTTAGAAGGAACTTACGAATTTGGAGACAGCAATGCTGAAACAAAAATTACCATGAAGGTATTGTCACCAGATTTTTATAACCATGTACTTTCCTATGGTGAAAATGGTTTGGCTGAATCATATATAGAAGGCTTATGGACATGTGACGACCTCACCCTCCTACTGCAAATCGGCATTCAAAATTTATCTGCCACAGAAAAAATGAATAGCATGCAAAGTAAAGCTATTTCATACCTTTTCAAATTAGACCACCAAAAGAACAAAAATTCCCGCGTAGGTAGCCGCCGCAACATTTCTGCTCACTATGACTTGGGCAATGAATTTTTCAAACTTTTTCTTGACCCCACCCTCACTTACTCTTGTGGCATGTTCAACACCAATACCCAGAACATGAAAGATGCCTCGATCAGAAAAATTGATGTGTTGTGTAGGAAACTTGATCTCAAAGTCACCGATCATTTGATTGAAATTGGTTCTGGCTGGGGAGCATTTTGCATTCACGCTGCAAAAGAGTATGGATGCAAAGTCACCACAACGACGATTTCTGAAAATCAATACAACTTTGTTGTTCGCCTTGTCAAAGAAAACAACTTAGAAGACAAAATAACCATATTAAAACAAGATTACCGTGACCTTACTGGACAATACGACAAACTGGTTTCAGTTGAAATGATAGAAGCTGTAGGTCACGAATTCATGGGGGAGTATTTTGAGAAATGCAGCTCTCTATTAAAACCAAACGGGTTAATGGCTATCCAGGCTATCACGATCCAAGACCAAAACTACCACCAAGCCCGCAAAAACATTGACTTCATAAAACGTTATGTTTTTCCCGGAAGCTGTCTTCCTTCAAATCAAATAATGCTGGAACACGTTCAAAAAAGAACTGACCTTTCATTGCGTGATTGCCAAGACATCGGACAAGACTACGCCACCACCCTAAAATTGTGGCACCAAAATTTTATGAAGAATGTAGAAAAAATCAAAGCATTGGGGTTAAACGAAGACTTCATTCGCCTTTGGAAATACTACTTTTCCTATTGTGAAGCTGGATTCAGAGAACGTCACAGTTCTGCTGTTCAATTACTTCTCTCAAAGCCCCTGCACAAACAAGCTGTCAAAAGAGTTGGCTAGTGCTTATTCAATTTGCCAACACACTCTGGCCTCTTACGCTTGCTCTACCTCTGTTTTTTGCGGCTCTGTGGCGGATCTTGAGTAAAAATAAAACCTACGAAATTGTTGACGCATTCTGGTGCTGGGCCCTGGGCATTTGTGCCATCTATTGTGCCATCAGATTTGAAGGTTATTTACCACGCAGAATTCTTGTTGCTGGACTCGCCTTATTTTGGGCTTTACGATTAGGTGGACATCTCCTTTGGGGACGTGTTAAAAAAGGACTCCGAGATGGCCGCTACGAACATTGGCTTAAAGAATCCGGTGAAAATAGTGACTTATTTATGTTTGGGTTCTTTCAAATTCAAGCAATTTCTGTACTTGCACTCACTGTCACCTTTGCGGCCGTCTGCCAAACAACACATACATGGTCTTTTTTTGATTTACTGGGAATCATCCTTTTCGTAACAGCCCTTGCAGGTGAATGGAAAGCCGACAAAACTTTGAATAAATTTCGTCTCAACCCCAACAACAAAGGTCAGGTCTGCGATCAAGGATTATGGGCTTACAGTCGGCACCCCAACTATTTTTTTGAATGGATTCACTGGTGCAGTTATTTGTTACTTACCGGATTACACATGCCCCAAGTTCTGTTCGCTCTTTCTGGGCCAATCATCATGTTGTGGTTGATCACAAAGGTTTCAGGTATTCCCCTAACCGAGGCCCAAACATTAAGAAGCAGAGGCGATGCTTACAAAAAATACCAACAAACAACCCCTTCATTTTTTCCCAATCTATTCAGAAAGGAACTCTCTCATGATCGGTCTAGCTGAAAAAGGGTATATTCCCAACAAACTGATACGTTACGGCATACGTCGCCTTCTTCATTCACGGTTAAATGAAGAGGAAAAAAACTACAACAACAAAAAATATTTCGATATTTTTATAGACATGCTCAAAAAAAATGATATTGCTGTTCACACAAATGACGCCAATGAACAACATTACGAATTACCTTCAGAATTTTTCTCTAAAGTCCTTGGAAAACACAAAAAATACAGCGGATGTTTTTGGGATGGAGCAGAATCTCTTAACGAAGCGGAAGCGCAAGCCTTGCGCATTACCTGCGAAAGAGCCGAACTCATCGATGGTATGAGAATTTTAGAACTCGGCTGCGGCTGGGGATCACTCTCACTTTGGATGGCCGAACACTACCCTCACTCTCAAATCACTTCAGTATCAAACTCATCTTCACAACGCAAATATATTGAAGAAGAATGCCGAAAAAGAGGCCTAAACAACTTGAAGGTAATAACTGAAAATGTTGTCAACTTCAGATCACCTGACACTCACGACCGCATTGTTTCAGTAGAAATGTTTGAACACATGCGTAACTACCAAAAATTATTCAAAAATATCAGCGATTGGTTAAAACCTGAAGGGAAATTATTTGTTCATATTTTTTCACACAACAAATACGCCTATTTGTTTGAAACAGAAGGCAACTCAAACTGGATGGGCCGGTATTTTTTTACAGGTGGCATCATGCCCAATAAAAAGTTACTCAAACAGTTCATGAGCCCCCTCAAATTAAGCAACGAATGGGCATGGAACGGAAAACATTATCAGAAAACAGCAGAATCCTGGCACGACAACATGCTCATACACAAACATGACATCATGCCCATCATGCGTGAGGTCTACGGGAATAATGCGAAAATTTGGTTTCATCGTTGGCGCATATTTTTCTTAGCTTGTGCAGAACTTTTTGGTTACAACCAAGGTACCGAGTGGGATGTTTCCCATTACCTCTTCGAAAAGGAAAACTAATGCCTAACAAAACAACCCTAAAAACATTCGCCGTCATTTGCTTCATCACTCTGACCTCTGTGATTATTTGGGCCAGCTTTGATAAAAATGTATTTCTTGGTGGAGAATTAATCTTGAACGAGCCCTGGGGAATTGCCACATTTGTTGACCTTTACATTTCATTCACATTACTCACTATTGTCATGGGAATTGTCGAAAAAAGCTGGAAGAAGGGCCTTATTCTAGGAATCAGCACTTATCTTTTAGGAAGCTTGGTTCCTCTTGTTTACATCATTGTGAAAATGAAAAAACTTGAATCGTTTTATCTGCGAGGGCAAACTGAAAAATGAAAGTTTCAACGATTATCCCCCGATTTCTCGTACATTGGTTTGACAGTGATCGCATCGACCCGAAAGCAGATAATTCATCTGAAAAAATTGAATGGGCAAGACTGGCTCCTTTCATCCTTATCCATGCGGCCTGTCTCCTCGTTTTTTATGTCGGGTTCAGTTGGACTGCTCTCTATATAGCCATTGGCTCATATCTTGTGCGCATGTTTGCTATTACGGGTTTCTATCACCGATATTTTTCACATCGTACTTTCAAAACCAATCGTTTTTGGCAGTTACTATTTGGAATACTTGCCACATCAAGCAGCCAACGTGGTCCTTTATGGTGGGCCGCCCACCACAGAGAACATCATAAAGTGTCGGACCATGATGTGGACGTCCACACACCTGTCAAACGTTCATTTTTATGGTCACACATGGGATGGATCTGTTGCCAGAAAAATTTTTACACCAATTACAAAACCGTAAAAGATTTTGCTAAATTTCCAGAATTGGTTTTTATCAACCGTTTTGACATTCTGGCTCCCCTGGCTTACGGTACTTTCATCTATCTCTTGGGTCTGCTGTTATCACAACCACAATTTGGCCTAGACATCACAGCCGGGCAAACTTTTGTATGGGGATTCATTGTGTCAACGGTCGTTTTATTCCATGCAACCTTTACCATCAACTCTCTGGCACATATTTATGGAAAAAAACGTTTCAACACTCCAGATAATAGCCGGAACAATTTTTGGTTGGCTCTACTGACACTTGGCGAAGGATGGCATAATAATCATCACCATTTCCCCCATAGCACTCGACAAGGTTTTTACTGGTGGGAAATCGATATCACCTATTATTTCCTAAAACTGATGTCGTTTTTAAGGATCATATCAGATCTCAAACCTGTACCTGAACACATCAAAAAAACACATACAAAAGGAAAATGCTCATGAAACATGTCCGCAAATTAATTCTTATCACTATTTTTTCAGCATCAATTTTCTTACTGAATGCCTGCTCCACAGTTTTTGGTGTTATCAATGTAGAAGAAGCTTCTCACACTGTGGTCCTGAAAGAAAACGAATTTGAAATCAGAGAGTATCACGACCTTCTCTTGGCGGAAACCTTAGTGGATTCTGATTACAAAGAAGCAAGTTCACAAGGATTCAGAAGAATTGCAGGCTATATATTCGGAAACAACAAAGACCCTAAAAATCCTGAAGAATCTATCGACATCGCTATGACAGCTCCCGTACTACAAAAAAAAGATAAAAATGGCTGGAAAATGAGTTTTGTGATGCCCAAAAAGCACAGTTTAGAAACCCTACCATCTCCAAATAACAACAAAGTAAATGTGACAACGAACAAAGCGATGAAAGTAGCTGTTATCCGCTATTCAGGGGAGCTCAACGAAGATCGCATTGAAGAACACCGTAAGAAATTGGAGAAATGGATCAAAAAAAACAATTATAAAACAATATCTTCACCCGTATCTGCTGGCTACAATCCGCCTTGGACACTTCCTTTTCTTAGGCGCAATGAAGTCATGATTGAAATCAAGTAGTTCATAATGAGATTATGGTCAATACATCCTAAATATCTGGACGCCAAAGGCTTGGTTGCCTTGTGGCGGGAATATTTATTAGCACAAAAGGTTTTAGAGGGCAAAACCACCGGTTACACAAATCACCCTCAACTATTACGGTTTAAGAAAAAAATCCCTTGAATACAATCTCAACATACCTCCACAGAATTTATCATGAAGCCTGTTTGAGAAACTACAAATTCAACCGGTTCAAAATCTTATTCCCCCAAGGAAAACAAAAAATAACTGTAACCCGCAAATAAATAAATTTTGAACGACAACATCTCATGAACAAACTTAGAAAACGCTCTCTCAAGAAATATATAAAGAACAGTAAATCAAAATATTTTGAACCACACCCCATGTTCAAATGTATTGAAGGTCCCATAGAAAATTGGGAAGTAAATCAAGTATGAAACAACATGGATCAACCAGCAGAACAAATCGCCATCACAGCTAGGATTTAATTTTTCTTTAGCTCAAAAGCCTAAAGTTCTCAGGTTAATTTTTGCATTCTAATTTTTAAAATTGTTCTTTACCGTGTCATCCCAAATACGAAACCAACCTGCAATAGAGTACCTATCTCGATTTGCAGAAAGAACCTCATGCGGAAACTCTTCACTCAAGAAAATAACAAATGTGCCCAATAAAGGTGAAACTCTAATTCCATCTTTATCCTGATCGTCTGCGTATAAAACTAACTCGCCACCATTTGAGCTGGCCCATCCAGCATTAAAATACGTAACTACTGAAATCATACGATTCGACTTCCCTTGAAAACAATCGTAATGCCGCTTGTAATAATCACCGGGTTTGAAATGAGAAAAATGACTTTCGAAGGAGTACAACCCAAGAAACAAATGATGATTCAAATAAGTCTGTAAACGCGAAGTCCAATCCAACCATTGTTTACCCGCAACTGTATCCCCAGTGATCCAACATATTTTATCTGTTCTCACAAGTTGACTCTTTAGATATCCATCATCTCTTCCAATACCAGCGCTTTTGAATTTATCATCGTCAATAGTTTGTTGTTGCGCGAACAAAGAATTCGAAAGTATTTCTGGTAATGCCCTAAGTTGCACACTGTACCCTTGCCTTTCAACATCTTGAGAAATGAGAGCAAAGATAGATTCCTCAGAAGAACTGTTCTCACCAATCATCGGAAATCATTCAATGGATACCAAATTTCACACCTTCATCATGTTAAGAAACTAGAAATTTTCCAAAGATGATTTTGAACGTAAATAATTGTCTACAGATAATATTCCACCTCCTTGAATAACGATAGAGATCGCAAGGCCAATGGCAAGAATATGGAATTCAAACCCTTCACCCATCTGAGATCCATTCCAGTTCATAAAAAATCCATTTTTTAAATGAACCAACAGCGCTGTAAAAATCATAGTTATACCAACAGCCAGAGCTGATAGACGAGTTAATGTTCCCGTAATGAGGCCCAAGCCCCCTAAAAACTCTACAATAATTGCCAATAGTGAGATGACCCATGGTACACCCACATCTTCTGTAAGGTATGTCATGGTTGCTTCAAACCCGCTCCCACCGAACCAGCCTAAAAGATTTTGCGCGCCATGTGGAAAAATAACACATCCTAAAGCTAACCTTGCAACAAATGGCACTCCAATTTTTTGGTTCTTCATTTAAAATATTTTTTTAGGATTTGAGACAAGAGTCGCCGTGTGACGTTCTTCACACGGTGGCTACCTCTCCACTTTATGCTATTACGAGTGTAAATTTTGTAATAAATTATCTTTGTATTTCTCATGAATTGCTTTCTAACCACAAACGACTTACTTAGGGTGTCTCCCTTTATTTTTTCTTGGCTTCGACTTCACCGATTCTTCTTTTTTATTCGAATCGACATTCACACTTGGTGATGGAACTACTTTTTTACTTTTTAATTTTCTATCATTCGACTTGTTCATTTTATTCCTTTGCTTTAAATGGATTACTATTATTTTTAGCGTTACTTATTTTTTTGTCAGCGCCATTTACCCTTACAGGTAACAACGTGAAGTCTCCCGATAATTTTTTACCTCTTCTCACAAATTCATGTTCATCTTCTAAATTAATGGCTCGTAACATCTTTATTTTTTTATCTCAATCTTTTTATTCATGCTCAATCCCTTTCTTTAATTTAAAAACTGTGTTTTTCTAACACATGTTTTAATTGCCACTTATTTTCTTATCTTTGTCAATCGGAGATAATGTTTTAGCATTCCTTCTGATTCCAGCCTGAGTGTCTTAGACCAGAATAGACGATCGAAACAAAGGCTTCACAACAACCCGAAAAATGACAATCCAAATTCTTTGAGTCTTTCAACCTAAGAATTAAAATTGCCTTTTCTTGATGGTCTATACATATAAATTTTCCCACCTTTGATTCGATCACCTGTTTTATACGTAACCAGCCATTTTTCCTTTGACTATTTTTGAATCGTTCTATTCGAACTTCTTTATTCTTTATTTTGATAAATGTTTTCATTTTTTCTAACAACCATAATTACCTTTAGACATTATCCATCTTTTTTTCTAGGCCATTCACTCTTACAGGTAACAATGTGAAATCTCCGTTCAACTTCGGATATTTCCTGACATAATAATTGTCCTTTTCTTGCTCAAAGTAAATTGATCTTAATATTTTCACCTTTTCAATAATTTTATCATTTATCTTTTTTTTCACTTTCACTACCTTTCAAAAATTAAGAATCACATATTATGAGATTTATGTTTTTACATCAGTTGGGTTTTCAATAACTTTCCACTTATGAGGACAGAGTGTTTTTCTGCCTTCGCGATCAATGTCGATATCCCCTCTAACTTCAATCTTCTTAAAAAGACAAGTCAACAACTCACTTGTCACATCATCTTCTAATATTAGATATTTTTCTTCATCAAAGGTGTAGAGATCAAGGTTTGCAATTGCTTTGCTTTCTGGCACCAGAATTCCTGTCAACATATCTAATTGATCTTCATAGTCGTCAGAGTTTGTCATAGATTTTTTCACCATTTGATTCAATTTACATTTCTTTTTAACCTTGAGAGAAGCAACAGCCGTGCCACATCGAAATGATGGACATTGTCTTATAAAATAGATTTTTTTATTAAAAAAGTGACATTCGTAATTAAATCTAATAATAAGAACTAGAGCTTCTTATTGTCTTAGGAAGTTAAGGTTCCTACTTAAAGAATAACGGATTTATATTCTTCTTTTCGAATTTTATATTTTGTTAAAAGGTTATAGAGTTGTCGAGTGGTCACACCCGCAGATTCGGCAGCCGAGCCAATCGTCCCTTTGTGAAGTTCCATAAGCTGTTTGAGATACTGTCTTTCCATATCGTCAATACTTTTCTGGCGAGCTACGGCCAAGGTTTCTGACATATCAAGAGGTACCAAGGGTTTAAACACTTTGGATTCAATAATTTCTTGAGGAAAACTTTCTGGAGTTAGTATTGAAGAGGTTTCGATGATATAAGCTCTTTCTAAGACGTTTTCAAGTTCGCGGATGTTGCCAGGCCACAAATACACTTGAAGTGCTTCAAGCACATCATCCCTTATTTTCTTTATTCCTTTACCATGAATACCATTAAATTTTTGAATAAGTGCATCTGTTATATGGGGAATATCTTCAATTCGTTCTCTTAAGGGTGGAATTTCTATTGGAAACACACAAAGTCGATAATAAAGATCACTTCTAAACTCACCATTTTCAGACATCTCTTTGAGATTCGAATTGGTAGCTGCAATCACACGAACATCCGCCTGAACATCTCTTTCGCCACCCACACGCTGAAAGATATTATCCTGAAGTACCTGTAAAAGTTTTATTTGGGTAGAAGGTGTCACCGTTCCAATTTCATCCAAAAAGATTGTCCCTTTTGTAGCAAGCTCAAATTTTCCAAGTTTTCTTTTCTTGGCCCCTGTGAAAGCCCCTTCTTCATATCCAAACAATTCACTTTCCACAAGGTTATCTGGAATTGCGCCACAATGAAGGCTGATAAATCGACTTTGACTACGTTTACTATGAAGATGAATCAATTTAGCTAAAACCCCTTTACCTGTCCCAGTTTCTCCGGTTAAAAGAACGGCCATTTTCGTTTCAGCTATAGCCTTAATCTGGTCATAAACTTTTTTCATTTTTGCGCTGTAAGTCTTCAATACATCAAAGGATTCAGCTTTCCAAAATTTATCCCGGAAATATTCAAGCTCTTCTTCAACAAGAATTTTTTGATGCACATGAGCAATAATCAACTGAAGTTCGGATTGATCAATTGGAAAAGTGAGATATCCTGTTGCTCCAGCACGAACCGCTGTTACCGCATAGGGTGTTTTTTCCAGAGACGTGATGATAATGATTTGAGCTGAAGGAAATGACCCCCAAAATGGTTTTAAAGATGCTTTATAGACATCAAGGGAAGTCTCAAATTCAGTTTTTAAAACGGATAAATCGACAAAGATAAAATCAAAGCGCTTTGATTGAAATGTATGAAAGCAAGTGTCTCTATCAAAAGCGAGTTCTACAATGTGGTCATCTATGAGATGATCTTTAAGAGAATGACACATCTCTTTATTGTCAGAAATAATAAGAATTGAATGTTTTTTTAAAATAGCACCCTTTTAGGTTGACCATGGATTCTAACAACTCATGCAGTCAGCATTATAACACAGTATTGCTTTAACACTTTCAACATTCAAAAGAATTGACTATATAACATCAGAAACCCGTATTCTGTTTTTTAAAATCATCGCTGAACCTGCACTTCCGATCATTCACTCATTCATTAAAGAATCATGTTTAAGGTAAAAATGTGGGATTTCTTATAGATAAATAAGAATGGCATGGCCTTTGCTCTTTTCTCACATAAATAAGCTCCTATATGAAAACTTCTAACAAAATGTATAAAAAAGATCATCCAAATTTAAATTTAAAAAAGCTTTTGGACGGATTGAAAGAACATCACAATGCCCTGATTTTGAAAGCACAGAAAGATGAAATTGTAAACAACAAAGAATTCTATCCTGATGAATATTCATTTGAAGAAGATCCGAGTGGAATGTATCTGGTTTCTTTATCAGTTGGCAATAATGACTATGGGAAACATGGATGTGACGATACGCATGAAAAATAACAGATTATGGCATTATTCTCTTCTCTGAATTAAGGATCAAGTATGACCGTAAGTAAAACTTTAAAAAACAAAAAATTAGGTTCTTTCAAAAAATTAAAGAAACAACACAAATACAAATACAAATACTTTGGCAACGTGATCAATGAAATGCAAAGATGGGATTACTTTTCATAAGTAACTTAGAAAAAAGAAAGGGCAAGATGCCTGTCAAAAAGAAACGAAAATACAAAATACTAGACATTCCAATTTTCATTATCTACTTTTTTGGAATATGTATTCAAACAGTATATTCAGGTGTTTGTGGGCTTTTTAAGGAAAGCAAAAAATGATCTCGAAATTATATGTAGGCAATAAGGAAAAAAACATTGAAACTTGAATACTTAGAAGATGGTGATAACCTCTGCCCACTTATTCGTCTTTATGATTTTCGGCATTTGGACGCGATCAAATTTCGCAATGTTGTTAACAAATTAGCATCTGGCATGTCGGACAACATAAAACTTCATGACATGCCATTCATTAATAGTGTTAACCATTGCCAGTTAACTTTAAAAAGAAGAATAGATAACGATCAAGGCATTTACAAAAATATTGGGATTTCTGATTTTAGTTGTTCATTGACAAAAGATTCATGGTCATGGCTGGAAGAGTTGGTAAACCCTTTTTGCAAGTCTGATTCATCAAATGGCCATCAATGGCTTACAGAATCTAGCGATATTACATTATTACTTTCCAATACTGGGAAATGGTGATTTAAAATAAACTTCAAACATTTCATATGAACTTATATTGCTATCAGAAATCGCATTTCTGATTTGCGTAGTATCCGTAGGAAACTATGTTTCAAATACAAAGTGTATGTAAAAATAAAACTATTAATGCTTAAATAAATACAGATTATATTTTTTTCCTTTTGGTACACGGCTTGCTCTATTCAAGCTTATAGACACTATCCATGATCTTCAGCACAAGGAGGTCACTTATGTCCAATTGTATTTTTTTGCAAACCCATTAAACAATAAGGAAACTATGGTAGAAAAAAATCGGCTATTCACTCCTGGCCCAACCTCCATGTTTGCTCACACTCTTGAGATTGGCTCTTCACAACTTCCTTACAACCGCACAGATCAGTTTTCACAAATAACATTAGAAATTATCGATGGACTGAAATATGTGTTTGGTACTCAGGAAGATGTTGTCATTTTTTCATCTTCAGGTACGGGAGCCATGGAGGCAGCCGTCATCAACTTTCTCAATAAAAATGATAGAGTTTTAATAATCAACGGAGGAACCTTTGGTGAAAGATGGGTTGAACTATGTACAGTTCATGGAATCCCATACGATGAAATGAAGCTAGAACCAGGTCAATCACCTCTATTAGAAAACCTTGATTACAAGCTGTCAAATAAAAAATATTCTGCCTTACTTATTAATGCACACGAAACCTCAACAGGAGTTCTATACGACACAAAAGCAATTGGACGAATAACCCATAAATACAATATATTATTCATTGTAGATGCCATCAGTACCATATGCGCTGACACATTCCTTATGGACAAATGGCATGTTGATGTTGCCGTGTTAAGCTCGCAAAAAGCTTTGGCTCTTCCACCAGGGATTTCATTTCTTGCCTTAAATCAAAATGCAAAAGAAAAATTAAAAGAAAAAACAAGTCGTTCCTATTATTTCGACATCAGTGAATATCTTGACAATCAAGACAGGGGTCAAATGCCATTCACACCTGCTATTGGTATTTTTATGATGTTACACGAGCGACTTCAAAACATCCAAGAATTAGGAATTGAGTCCGCTATCACGCAGCACATAAAAATATCCAACCATTTTAGAGAAGGCATAAAAAAACTGTCTTTCAGTATTTTTCCAAATACCCCTTCAAACGCTTTAACATCTATTAAATGTCACAAGGGCATTAATGCCTTTGAACTAGTAAAGAAATTATCTGAAGACTTTAATTGTATTGTGGCACCATGTGCAGGTGATCTCAAACAAGACGTGTTTCGAGTAAGTCATTCAGGTGATCAAAGTTTTAAAGATGTTAATTTTCTACTATATGCAATCAAAAATTGTCTCAAACAATACTCACCGAATACAAATATAAAAAAATCGAAAGAAGGTTAATCAATGAAAGTAATTATCATGGCCGCAGGTGTTGGAAAGCGATTGTTGGGAATAAATAAAAACAAACCAAAGTGCCTTGTCACGACAAATGGCGAAACTCTCATAAGTCGCATTGTGAGGCTTTTTCATAAACAAGGAATTAGGGACATATCAATTATTGTTGGTTATCAGGGAGACCTCATTCGCAATGAATTAAAAGATAAGGTGCAATACTTTGAAAATTCTGCTTTTTCAACAACCAATAGTATCATGTCTCTTTGGTATGCTAAAGATCTTTTGACAGAAGATGTCATTTTATTGAATGCCGACCTTTATTACGAAAACTCTTTATTAGATCATATATTACAACAAACCAAACAAGTCGTTATGTTAGCTGACAGCACACGCATTGAAGACGCAGATTATCGATTCGGGTTTGAAGGAGATCATATCTGCCGTTTTGGGAAACATTTAGACAATAACGAAACTGATGGAGAATACGTTGGCATGGCTAGGATAAACAAAAGTTTTATAAAAACATTCAAACAGACCCTGGAAAAGATGATTGCCGCAGAAAAATATGGCAGTTGGTGGGAAGATGTACTGTATTCTTTTATAGGAAAGAAAATTCCAATTAATTATAGAGATGTTGCAGGGATTTTTTGGACCGAAGTAGACACTCATAAAGATTATGACCGCCTACAAAGTTGGGTCAAAAGAAACGAACCTCTCAAACAAATGAACGCCGTTTCTCTGAACAATTAATTCATGGATAATAAAAAGTCAAAATTTGATCGTTTATGGGAGACGAAAAACAAAGATGACGAATGGTGGTCATCATTTATTACCGCACCATTAGCGATTATGGTTAATCTAATTGTTGTAGATTTTAAATGGTTGACACCTAATCGGATTACTTTATTTTCTTTTATCGTTGCTATTGTGTCTACCGTATTCATTATGCAAGGTGGATCAACTAATTTTATCGTTGCAGCCGCTCTTATCCACGCAAGCCATATTTTAGATTGCATGGATGGCCAAATGGCGCGGTATAGAAAGATATCATCTCCGTCAGGTAGTTATTTTGACAAATTGACTGATCAAATTCAGGTGGCCTTATGGTTTGGAGCCATAGGATATGCCGCCTACGTTCAAACTCAAAATGTATTGCCTGTATTTTTAGCACTTATCGGCATCTCTTTTTACTCGGTTCGAGGTTACATTAAGTACATTGTTATTTATTCAGAGATGCTTGATGACAAAGATTATTTAAATGTAACGAATAAAGAAACTGCTGGCATAGAAAAAGCAACTGAACAAAGAGCCGGACCTCATAAAGGCATACTGGCTAACTTAAGTTGGTTATTAAAAGAACAATTGAAATTTTTTTACTTCAATGAAGGTGTTTTTATCTTCATGCTTTCACTAGCCTTAATTCTCAATACACTAACAGATATGCTTTGGGTCTTTGCAATCAGCCAAGTTTTGTATGGCCTAGGTCGCAGTTGGCAAAGAGGGCGTCAGATTCATTTGGGCAAGCATAAGGATTTGCTCAATCCCATAGAAAAATAACGATGTTTGAAATGGGAAGCAATTTAAAAAGAAAGCGAAAGCTTAAAGAAACCTTCAAATCAAGGGAAGAATGGTGGGTGCGAGTATTTACAACGTCCATGACTTATCGCATATTTCTATTGTTGATTTTACTTTTTGGAAACGGTTGTTTTATGGGAATGGACGAAAAAGATCGTCTTTACGTGAAATATGGCACCATTCCAGAATTAAATGAATCCAAGATGTATTTGTTCAGTAGAACCATCCCCTATTCGGCTCCAGAAGCCGTTTTAGAAACTTTTCCTACTGACAAATTTTACTCGCCTTGTTTGGTGCCTTCAGCAACGTGTTGTGTTGGATCGGTGGGCTTCATCATTGACTTGGTAGTTCTGCCTTTTCAGGTCGTCTATGGCGCTTTAACCTATCCCTTTACCTTCTTTTGACGATTGGATTTCCGTCCAATATTAAGCTTTATTACTTTCAATCAAGTTCGTATTTTTTAAATCATCATCCCATGCCAGCTTTCTTGGTGTCTTTTGAATCTCGCCATTAGAAAGATCAATCTGCTTATCAAGATCATCTTTCAGCCATGGGTTCGCCATACCATCAATGGTGTCAATAAGAGAGCACATTCAGGGAAACAATATTGAAGAAAATCCCAAAGTGAAACCAATTCATATAATCAATGACGCCACCCGTCCTATTGTATATAGAAATTTCGTGAACTGGTCGTTCGGATTTTCGAGAGAACGAAATTGCTATAGCAAAGATAACAACCAAACATAGGGTTAAAGAACACTTTCTCGACCTCGTCAATCTTTCGAAAGTCTACCCCACCAAAAAAGGACCTTTTGTCGTTCTAGAAAACTTCAATCTTTCACTCCGTGAAAGTGAGTACCTATGTTTAATTGGTCATAGTGGCTGTGGTAAATCCACCATTCTCACAATGGTTGCAGGCCTCAATGAAATCACCGACGGAAGTTTTTCATTGGCCGGTAAAGAAGTGATCGGCCCAGGGCCTGACAGAGGTGTGGTGTTTCAAGCGCCCAGTCTTCTGCCCTGGCTGAGCGCCTATGAAAACGTGATGCTCGGTGTGAAAAAAGTATACCCCATGGCCAGTAAATCAGAAAAAGATCAAATTGTGAAATACTACCTCAATGCTGTGGGCTTGGGTGACGCCTTTCACAAAGTTCCCGGAGAACTGTCTCAGGGAATGCGACAAAGAGTGGGCATTGCCAGAGCTTTCGCCCTCAAGCCAAAAATGATGTTGTTGGATGAACCACTTGGCATGCTCGACGCTCTTACCAAACATGAACTACAAGACCTCATTGCCAGTCTTCACAACAAACACAAGCTCACCACATTAATGGTGACGCATGATGTGGACGAGGCTCTTTACCTTTCAGACCGCGTCGTGATGATGACCAATGGGCCCAGGGCCACTGTGGGCAAAATACTAATCAACGACCTGCCACGCCCCAGAGACCATGTGTCACTTCTTGAACACCCAAACTACTACAAATACCGAGAGCAACTGATCACTTTTCTCGAAGAACAAGAACGTCACTAACCTAGAAATAAAATCAAAAACAAAAAAACAAAGGAATTAATATGAAACACAAACTCATGGCATTTATGCTCTCTTGCGCAACACCTTTTGTGTTCTCTCCTATGGAAGCAGAGGAAAAAAAAGAGCCCTTAAATTCTGAACTACTCAAACGAATTGAAGCGTTGGAGGAGAGGCCCACCACATCAGGCGGAAACGCTCTAAACAACATCGAATTCAGCGTGGAAATGCGCGGTCGACACGAGTATAGAAAACCAGAAACCTATTCGACCACAAGTGGATCTCTACGACACTCAGACGATTTTACTCAACTCAGAAACCGATTGAATGCATTCTCAAAAGTAAGCAACGACATTGATGCTTTTTTACAAATTCAATCGTTACACCTGGCAGGCGCAAAAACCTTGGGTGGTGACAGTGCCGACGCCGACATTCAACAAGCCTATTTTACTGCCAACGATTTTTTTGTTGATGATTTGGAACTTTTACTTGGCCGGCATTCAATGAAATATGGCGATCAACGACTGGTCAGCGATCTGCAATGGGGCGCCGGGCGTGCCTGGGACATGTTGCGATTGAAATATCGTTGGGGTGAAGGAAATTGGTCTGATTTTGTGGCTTCAACCGTTGTGGACGGCAACACCAACCTCACCACAACCGCCAACGCGACCCCAAACTCTGACAATGAATTATACATGTCATGGAACCATATCAAACTTGCCGGCAACAAACACACATTAGATTTTTACGGCATGTTACAACACGACGGTGACCATAATGGATATAGTGGCGAAATCACCTCACGCCACCCAATTGGGAACAATATCGGTAACCTCAACAGATATACTGTAGGTTTCCTTTATAAAGGGGCCATAGAAAAGCTAAACTATTCACTTGAATGCGATTGGCAATGGGGTAATTTCGGCAGTGACGAGATCGATTCCTATGCCTACATTGCGTCAGTTAATTACCCCATATTTGAAGGTCAAACTTTAGGTACAACTTACTCAAAAGGTTCCGGAGACAAAGATGGAACCGATGGCGACAATAAAACCTTCACTGCCCCCTACCCTTTCGGCCATGCACTATATGGTTTTTCAGATTTGATGTCTCTTAGTAACTCTGAAATCTGGCAGTTCACTTATACTAACGCCATCACAGAAAAGATCTCATTACGCCTGGACTACCTCATCGGCAAACAACACAACGATGAAGATTCCTGGTACACAGCAGGTGGTGCCTTTCGAAATGCAAGTAACAGCAAGAAACAAATTGGCGAAGAAATAGATGTCACTATGAAATACAAATACAATAAAAACTTAAACTTCCAATTAGGCTATTCACACTTCATGCAAGGGGCGATGATCCGCGCCACAGAGACCTCCAGCACTCGTACAGGCGACCAGGATTGGTTTTACATACAATCTGTCCTCAAATTTTAAATGCGCATGTTTCCTAATATAGGCCCTTACTTGGCAACTTCCTTTTCAACACTCCAAAAAGAAGATGAGATTGTCTCTTTGATCTTGCTTTTGTTTAGTGCTTGTTTCAAGAGTGTTTTGCTCGCTTCCAAACTTTCACCATCACATATAATGACTTTTTTCCCTTGACGTTCAACCCATGAAACAATGTTGTCTTTGGCAGCTACAACTGTATCTGGGACTTTTTTTTCATCAGAAGGCTTCCCAAAACGCTTTTGGTAAAATTTAGTCATGGCCTCAGCAAATTCCTGTGCGTCCTTTTCTGTTTCCCAAAGGCTCATCCAAACATAGGATGGTTGATTATTCTCATTATTTACAAATCCAACAAAACGATCGCCTTCCCATCCGGCACCAGCGACTTCAGCATCAACCACATTTCGCGGTAAAAAATTAATCAACAAAAGATCAATCCCCCGCTCTCCTATCACGTCACTATTGACATAGTCATACTTATTGTCAAGCCAATCGATGAAATCCTTGGCATCAATTTCAGTAGGATCGTCACGTTTGGCGGGGTCCAGAAATTTTTCAGGATGAATAATCTGTTCTGTAGAAAGAGGCCAGTCTTCATAAAGGTGATTAACCGCATCCCACCCCCCTTTCTTGTGCACTGCATTAACAAATCGGGCGCCTTCAAAGTAGGGATACATCAATATTTTACCAATGAACATACCGAAGAACTGCTCCTTGGACATGCCCGCCTTTTTGTAATCTATATACATGCCACCTGGTTTTTTCGCCATATATATGCCTTGACCGCCAATATCACTTTCAAGCCATTCCTTATCTTCATTTTTCCCCAAATATTTTTTCATATAGGCCAACTCTGCAAACTTTGCATCACCTTCAATCACACATTTGAGTGCGGCACCCACATCAGAATTGCCATGGATTTCTACTGGCAACTTCATAAGGTCGTAATACTGATCCTGCAAAGCGTGGACGAGTTCATGGGCAATGGTGGCTTCGTTAAATTTTGTTGAATTTTTCTTCTGAATCAGGTAGTATTTTTTTGTCTTCGGATCATAAAAACCTGCAACTCCTTGTTTGAGCATCTTCAGCATGACTTCTTTAGTATCAACCCCTTCAGGCTGAAAACCCAAACGGGCATTTATCAGATCATCCATTTTGTTATCGGAATCTATTATGTCCTTATCGAATTCGCCACTCAAGTAATCGTAAAGTTCATTGCGAGTCATTGGTGAAATTTCCACATCCCGTTTTTTCTTGAGACCACGAATGCCGATCAATTTTTCCAACACCTCATTAGCTTTGAGAAAAAGACGGCTTTTGACCTCTGTAATTTCTTCGTCATCAGTTTCTTTGTTTTCATCTGAAGGTGCTTTATCCTCATACTCCGTATCATTGCTGTTGTCTTCTTCCGCATCCTCCTTTGATACAAGCTGCGCACGTATAGTATCTTTTACTTGTTTCTCAGTCTGTTTTTTAAAACGTTCGAGTGCTTTACCTTTAAGACCATTGGTTACAGCTACTTCATTGATTTTTTTTAAAATCTGTTCTTTGTTGCGCTCATAGAGCTTTTCAACTTGTGCTTCAATTTTTTCCTCATCTGCTTGTTGAGGATCAGATTTTTCTTTAGGTTTATTATCGCTTTGTTTATCTTTAACTGTTTGATCATCCTCACATGCAATTAAAGACTCTGAAAAAGTCAAAAATATTATAAAAATTATAAAAAGACTTATTTTTACCTGTTTCATCGTGTGAACTCCTTTGAAAACGCACCTTATACTTCCGGTTATACGTATATAATTTTATATTTCCTATATAGGGCTTGGTGATAAAAGCCCTTTCACACTCCAGTATTTTTCCAAATATTTATATATCCACTCGTGGTCACTGGATGTTTTTTATCGGTAAAGGCCA
>Ga0316192_10000197_pt1 | contig 42394 bp, 31 predicted proteins | sample MerIslwburrow_MG_FD_204931 | JGI IMG/M metagenome (GOLD analysis project Ga0316192, IMG submission 204931) | Coastal sediment microbial communities from Maine, United States - Merrow Island worm burrow | ecosystem: Environmental > Aquatic > Marine > Coastal > Sediment | place: USA: Maine...
GCTCCCCGGGACAGGCTCGAACTGCCGACCTAGTGATTAACAGTCACCCGCTCTACCGACTGAGCTACCGGGGAATGGTGTTGAGGCCGCGTATAATAAAGCTCTCATCAGGTTGGGTCAAGACCCATATCCCTTTAAGTTTAAGTCTGGTGCTAAATAATTTTAACTGACTGATTTTGAATCAATTTCAACAGCCAACAACGACGCGTACAGCTTCCAGGCGCAGGCGTGCTCCTTGTATGTGTTGGTGCAGTGAGCGTAGCTCCTGCTGAAGCATCTCAATCTCATCATCACGTACGTTTGGATTAACCCGTTTCAGAGCCGCCAGACGGCGGATTTCACTGGTATAGATTGTCAGGGTCTGTTCCAGTGCCTGACGAATGATGGTTGGTGTCTGTTCCGTGGCTTGCTGCTCCGCTTTGTGTAGCATTTTGGTGATCTGCGAGCGGCGTTTGCGAGCGATTTCAGCTGCGCCGTTAGGGTCTATTGGTGGCCCTTCCTTTGAAAGGTCAGCATGGCTCAGGCTATTGCTGCGCTCTGTAAATTCTTCATCAAGTACTAGTCTGAGTGTAGTGGGTGGCAGGAAGCGGCCAGCACGCAACTCTTTAGGTGCAACGCACTCCAGTAGAAATATGGTCTCCAATAGCAGGGTGCCAGGCTCTATTGCAGAGTGTTCAGTAGCGGTAACGGCGCAGTTGCCTGTTTCGCTGCTGATAACCATGTCCATTGCATCTTGCACCATGGGGTGTTCCCAGGTGAGGAAGTGGCGATCTTCATGGCTGAGTGCGATATTGCGTTGGTAGGTAAATGTTAGCCCTTCTGCTGATAGACAGGGAAAGCTGTCGCAGCGCATATGATCGGATGGGCGAATGATATGGCTGCCTGCTGAGTGTTCTTCCTGATCAATGGCAAAGCAGTCAAACAGGCGTTCCATGTAGCCAGCCAGGCTGGAGCTGTTATCGACTGATTCAATATCACTACACAGTTTGTTGGCAACATCCTTGCGGCATGAGTTTAGTTCCAATAGATGATCGCGTCCCCGTTTTAGAGCCTCATGGGCTTGAGCATGTTGCTTGTGTGTATCGTTGATCAGGGTGTTAATCTTGTCGGTATCCTCAGGTGATTCAAGTGCATCCATTAGGGCAGGGTGGAGATCACTAAAAATCTTGTGACCTGCTGGACAGATGGCTTCAAAGGCATTGAGTCCTTCGTGGAACCAGCGTTGCAGTACCTCTTGATCACTTCCCTCAATAAAGGGTACGTGGATTTGTATCGTCTCCTTTTGACCGATTCGATCCAGACGGCCAATGCGTTGTTCCAGCAGGTCAGGATCTTGCGGCAGATCAAACAACACCAGATGATGAGCAAACTGGAAGTTGCGCCCTTCGCTGCCAATCTCAGAGCAGAGCAGTAGCTGCACACCTTCTTCCGGGTCGGCAAACCAGGCGGCGGCGCGGTCACGCTCGATGATGCTCATGCCTTCATGGAAGAGGGCGCTCTGGATGCCCTCGCGGGTGCGCAGTGTTTTTTCCAGCTGGATGGCCGTCTTGGCTTTAGCACAGATGAGGAGGATCTTCTTCTCTTTGAGTGAGCGCAGGGTCTGGATTAACCAATCCACGCGTGGATCTGTTGCAGTGTCTGTTTTGGCTAGTGGGTGGGGTAGAAGCTCCCGCTTTGGAAACCCCTTGATTTGGTTGCGTGTGTTACGGAATAGCACGCGGCCAGTGCCGTGCTGATCGAGCAGCATATCGATGAGCTTGTTTCGTGACTCTATATACTGTGCTGTGTAGATTGCGTTGTTATTTAAATCTTGCAGAAGAGGTGCCGCATCCTCTTCACCCAGGGTTTTCAATAGATGCTGAGTGCTCTCTGTGGGGAGGGGCTTATCTGCCAGGAGCTTCTCTACTGCTTCTGCGATGGGTTCGTAGAGTGCCTCTTCCTCACGGAAACTGTTGAGATCATAAAAGCGGTCGGGGTCGAGCAGTCGTAGGCGGGCAAAATGTCCAGCGCGTCCCAGCTGTTCTGGGGTGGCGGTGAGTAGCAGTACACCCAGGGTATGTTTTGCCAGCTGTTCGATGATTTGATATTCAGGGCTACTATCGGTTTCTGTCCATTTCAGGTGATGGGCCTCATCTACGATGAGAAGATCCCACTCACCTTGCACAACCTGCTCTTGACGCTGTTGTGACTGAGTGAACAGCTCCAGGCTGCAGAGCACCAGCTGTTCAGCCTGAAAGGGGTTGGCTGCTTGACCTGATGACTCGATGGCTTGACAGCGCTCTTCATCGAAGACACTGAAATGGAGATTAAAACGGCGTAATAGCTCTACCAGCCATTGGTGTACCAGTGGCTCAGGCACTACGATCAGAGCTCGCCGGGCGCGCCCGGTGAGAAGCTGGTGATGCAAAATCAGGCAGGCTTCAATAGTCTTACCAAGGCCAACCTCATCTGCCAGCAGCACGCGTGGGGCATGCCGATGGGCAACTTCATGGGCGATATAAAGTTGGTGTGGCAGCAGGCTGGTGCGTCCACCGCCGAGCCCAAGTACGGGCGATTGTTCCAGCCGGTTGATGTGTTGTAGGGTTTCATAACGCAGCTCAAACCAGTGATCTTCGTCGATCTGTCCGGCAAAGAGCCTGTCTTGAGGCTTATTGAACTGGATGAAGTTGCTCAGCTCACCTTCGGCCAGAATAGTCTCGCTACCATCATCCCGCTTGCCCTGGTAGATGAGTAGCCCATTTTCTTCGGTAACCTGCTCAATGTTAAGCAGCCAGCCCTCGTGACTTTCGACTTGGTCACCGGGTTCAAATCTAACTCGACTGAGTGGCATATTGCCAATGGCATAGTTGCGGATATCGCCTGTGGCAAGAAAGATGATCCGGACAGTGCGCCCTTCAATAGCCAGCAGGGTTCCAAGCCCTAGTTCAGGTTCAGTATTGCTGGTCCATCGTTGGCCTGGAATGAATTGCAAGTTATGTCTCCGGTGGTTGAAAGATTGTGGCTCTTAACAGAGAGTGAATAAGTTTTACTGTTGCTGCCTTTCTGTAGTGGCCAAAGCCCTTAGTGTATTAAGGATGATGCCATAGATGTGATTTGCAGATAGGTTGAAGGAGCATGCAGATCTTCTATATCGAGCCGGATGAGACTCTGGGCCGATGAAAAAGTCGCCGCATTCTATAGCAAAAAGAGGCTGGCAGACAATGCGGCTTTTATCTGAAAATGGTGTTTTGGGGCTGCGTTGGTTTAATCTAATAAGAGAAATCAGGCTGCCCTTGAGGTGGCAATAATATCTTCCAGTAGTGCCATGTATACTCTGGCGCGGTAGAGGATCTGATTGTCATGGATGAGGCCAAAGCAGTTGTAGGCTATCTGTGGTATATCGGATTTGCCTAATCCTTTTTCCGGTAACACCGTTTCTGGCCCCTGAATTAACATGTTCAGGCAATCATTACTGCTCAGTGTTGATAGCTGTCGACGATCTATAGATACGGCATGTTGAGTGTAAACCATTGGTTTGCCATAAAAATCATGTCCTTCCTGTTTGACCTTCTCTAACAGGGCACAGGAGAGCAGAGCTGTAGGAAACATGCCGGGAAATTCAACCCGCTCTTCCAGTTCGTCAAAGTAGAGATACTGATCAACCAGAGAGCCTGCCAGGAAATTTTTGCCATTGCTGGTGTTCATGAATTTCCGTTTTAGAAAATAACGGCTATTCATTATGCTTTCGCGGTCACTGATAGTGTGCAGATCCCCTAGGGCGGAGAAATCAGCTTCGGGAAAAACCAGAGGCTCCTGTGACTCCCGTTGATACCCCATCACCACTAAGCGGCGCTCCTTTAGGATGGCGATACGGTTGCCAATTTGTGCGTGGTTATCGAGGTTGTTAACCGTGGGTTTGATGGCAATTTCGAATGTCTCATTGGGGCGTATGACATCAGCAAATGAGACCTGAAAGTTGGAGAAGTGTAGCCCATGCTCTGTAAGCAGTGCTGTTTCATTATTATTTTCACGAACCAGTTTGATTCTAGCTTCGATTAGAGCTCCAAGCTGGAAGCCCAATGCAATAGTGGATCCAAAAGGATTGCCATGGATTTCATCCCACTTGTATGGGTCATGAAAAGCATTAAAATCATCAGTGGCATTGCGGGCTGCATCGATATGAATTTGTAAAAATTGTAGTTTTTCTTGTTGTGAATTCATGTGTGATAACTCCTATACTATTTAGAGAATAGATGGGATTTATTCCTGTTTCTATCGTTATCTGGTTTTTTGTTTTAGCAGAAGGCATATTTTGCCTTTGAGGATTGTGAAAATTGAGCTGTGCTGCAGATTGTTGGGAGATAATGGGGGGCAGAGCATGAAAAAGCGTTGTGTGTCAGCATGCTTGCTCTGGGTGGCTCTGTTATTGATTTTGCCCGGCAATGCGCTAGCAGGTGCGGCCTGTGTTATAGCCAAGACAATGGGTAATTCTGAAGCGATTGAGTGGGTGCATTCATCAGAGTCAGCTGAAGCAGTACTGTTTCAGGCTAAGCAGAAGTTAAGAGAGCGGGGCTATAAGTACCTGTTTCCACAAGCTACAACAGAGCTGGAACATGCATATCTGGTTATAGTAGAGAGCCATTACAAGAGTTCACGTGGAAAGGAGAGAACCAGCTATGGTTGTGGTTTCAGCGAGCAATCGTATGATGAGGCTCTATGGGCAGCAATCCGTAATCTTCAATCTTATGCGTGGGGTTGGAAACCTGACAGAGAAGGCTATAAGATCACTACAAAAAAACAATACTAATGGGCATCTCTTATTATTTCGTGGATGAGCATCTTGAGTCCAAAACATCCAATAGCTGCGTTGATAAGCACTTGCAATAGAATAGCTATTACAAGCACTTATCGCCTTGCTCTTGAATATCTTGAATCTCAATCTGCTTCACCCAGAATTAATAGAGATGCCCTAATGGCATGAAGCCGTGAGCGGATCATTTTTACAGGTATCAGATGGGTGAATAATGAAGCTGTACATGTGCGCGTAGTATTGCAGGGCGCATCTCCATGGTAGATTCTGAAAGAATCAGGCGAAGATATGTAATGTTAAAAGCCTTTGCTGGCTCATTACTGCTTACTTTTGCCATTATTCTTCCTGTGGGCTTTATACACCATGTGTTTATTCTTGGTGATTTTAAAATAACCATGATGGCCGCACCCATAGCTGTATCACTTGTGATTGGTAGCTTGGTTGGTGCTATTCAAACACTGCGCGTACGTCTAAAAGAGCAAAGCCAGATATTTCGCATGTTGGCAGATTCATCACGGGAATTTTCTTGTGTGCGCAGTTTTGCAGATGAATATCTCTATATCTCACCGTCAGTAGAAACTATTACTGGGTATACCTCAGATGAATTTGCACAATTGCCTGGTGGCATGGATGCGATGATTCACGCAGATGATATCGCTGTTTGGCAAAAACATACCGTGCCCATTGAGGAACATACTCCACAGGCTCCCATTGAACTTCGTATCATCAGAAAAGATGGCGAAGAGCGCTGGATAAGTCATTTCTGCCAAAAAATATACGATGCAGATGATACTGAGCTGGGCATACAGTCAAGCAATATTGATATTAGTGATCGGAAACGATCAGAGGAGCAAATACTACATTTGGCTAAGTATGATCCGTTAACAGGACTGCCAAATCGCCATTATTTAACAGAATACCTACAAAAAACCATCTCTGAATCTGACCCAGAAAAAAGCTCAATTGCAGTGATCTTTATGGATTTGTGCCGCTTTAAGCTGGTCAATGATGCGCACGGGCATGGATTTGGTGACAAGTTGTTAATGAAGGTGGCATGCCATGTGGCAGGAATCTGTAGTGCTCAAAAACAGATGTTGCTAGGAAGGTTTGGTGGGGATGAATTTTTTATTGTTGTTAATGATTTTGAAACACGAGAGGAACTTGAAAAAACAGCTGATGTTATAGCCAAAGAGCTAGATCATTTCTTTGAAATAGATGGTGTTCGTGTCAATACAGGTGCAAGTATAGGTGTCGCAATTGCTGGACGTGATGGTGATACGCCTGAAGAAATTATTAAGAATGCAGGTACAGCGATGTACCGCTCAAAGAAGAGCAGTCTTAAATATGAGTTCTTTTCTGATGATATGGCTAAGCATGCATCTGAGCTTTTTAATTTTGAAAGTCGGCTGCGTGATGCTGTGGATGATGATGAAATTATACTGCATTACCAGCCTCAGCTGAGTATTGACAGTGGTAAGTTAATAGGTGCAGAAGCTTTGGCGCGTTGGACAGATAAACATGGAAATGTTATCTCTCCCCTGGATTTTATTACAGTAGCAGAGGATACAGGTCTAATTATTCCGCTGGGTAAAAACCTGCTCATCAGAGCAATTGGTCAGGCAGTAGAATGGCATAGAGAGGGTTTTCACTTGGTGCTGGCAATAAATGTTTCGGCAAAACAGTTCATCAGTAAAGATTTTGTGGAAGAGTTCATTGAGCTTATTAGTGCTTCAGGTGTTCCTGCGGAGAGATTTGAAATAGAACTTACTGAAAGTGTGCTTTTGGATAACCCAGATATTACAAAAGAAAAGCTTCAGCGTTTAAAGGATGCAGGGATTGCAGTGGCACTTGATGATTTTGGAACAGGATATTCATCATTAAGTTATTTGCCTGGCTTACCTCTTGATACACTTAAAATTGACCAGTCCTTTGTTTTTGGGCTGCTTGATGACCGCAGACATGAAGTAATCTGTGAGACAATTACTCATTTGGCACATAATTTAGAAATGAAGGTTGTTGCTGAAGGTATAGAGACAGAAGCCCAGTTAAATAAGATTAAAGAGATTGGGTGTGACATAGGGCAGGGATACCTCTTTAGTAAGCCTGTGCCAGCAGAACAGTTTTCCAAGCTTCTCTCTCCTGCAGATTTGATTTAAATGAAAAAATTCATACGAGAGGCTATCTATTGGCTGGGGTAGTTCAAAGATTTGCGCCAGTAGTTTTTAGTCTGGCAATGTTTTGTGTAATTGGTTTTCTAGTCTACATGTATTACCCAGAAAACCACTTTGCGCTACAGTATCAAGCTGCTGTTGATTGCAGGCGCATACAGGCAGTGCACACGATTGCAGATTTAGCAGAAAGGTATAAAGAAAAGCAGGGATACTATCCTCTGGCTGATGGTGTTCGTGCTTCATTTGATGAGCAATCATCGGGTAGTGCAATCAGCGTCATTATTACAAATAAAGAATTACCGAAAAGCTACACAGTAAATCCACCTGCCGAGGTCGAGGGTAAGATGGTTTCACCCCGCAGGTTTGAAGAAGAGGTTGGGCGGGTGCTTGGAATAGAGGTGAGGCTTCCGTATGATCCTCAGACTAATTTCGCATGGGAAAAGAGGTTTTATCTTTATAAGGTTATGTCAGATGATCAATACTCAGTCTCTGGTATACTTTTCTCCGCTACAGAATATACACAAAAACAAGGGAATCATCGGTACCGCTATCAGGTCGGCTCAGCACTATCGCAAGATGAAAACACCAGGATATATAAAGCCATCAAAGACAAGATTACTGTGTGCGAAACACCGTGATGCGCTTGGCTTTTTATATTAAACTCTGGCTACTAAACTTTATTAAAAAAACAAAAACCGGAATAGTTTTATGATTAAAAAAACACTTCATTTTATTTATATAGCATTATTTATTTTAACTTTATTCGCACCATCTATTGTAATTAGCTCTGATTCAGTAAGTAGCGTTGACTCATTATCAATCAAAAAGAATGATTGGATTTCTGGATGGAAAAAAACGTCATCTATGATTGCAGCTCGAACAGGGGCAGCTATTTATCATTCCGATAAATATGTTTACATGATAGGTGGTTTGGGGTTTCTTGATAAGGCACAGCAAGACGCCAGTGATAAACGCCGCCCTGGATATTTGCGAACCTCAGAATATGCACGAATTAACAGTGATGGATCATTATCGAGCTGGCAGTCTGGCCCAAATTTAAATGTTGAGCGTGGTTATTTTGCTGTAATCCAGCACAAAAATTACCTTTATGCCGTTGGTGGTGGTCGTGGCATGAATGGAAAAGAGCTGCTTTCTAGCATTGAGCGTGCAGAAATAAAAGAGGATGGCACGCTAAGTGAGTGGACAATGGAAAAGTCTATTTTAAATATTCCAAGACGCTGTGTGAAATTAGCAGTCATCGGAAATACTGTCTATGCCTTTGGTGGGTATGGTGGCATTTTGCTCGATACAGTGGAGCAGGCAGATATTAATCCAGACGGTACGCTTGATGAATGGCTGGTAGCGACAGACCCCATGATTGTTGCGCGTTATGTCCATGGTAAGGTCACAGTTGGTGATGGTGTTTACAATATTGGTGGACATAGTAAGGCGGGTGGCGAAGGTATTACTGATGTAGGGTGGAGCAAGGTTGATGAAGATGGTTTTTTTCTTCCTTGGGAGAAAAAATCACCACTTCAAACAGGGCGTTATGCACTCGCTACTGTTCTTCATAACGGATCTATTTATGCTATTGGCGGCCTAACTGGCCCTGCATCCTTAAATTCCATTGAACGATCAAAAATATTAGGTGAGGGTGAGTTGTCTAGTTGGACATACACTACCCCCACGCCATTTGGAATTGGTGGTGCTAATGCCATTGTTATCAAAGACAAAGTATATCTGTTAGGTGGAAGTGATGGATTAACTTATTTGGATAATGTGTTTTATGCTGGGTTTAATGAAAAAGGCGATATAGGTTATATGGGGAGTGCTGCTGATTTAGCACAGCACAAGGCTGATATCGCTTCACGTGAAAAGAGCAAAATTCCTTTGCCCCATGAAGGTGTTGTTCTCCAGCACTTCAAACAAAAGCTATACAGTTATCTGCAGGTTCGTGAAGACAATAACAGTGTATTGTGGCTTGCAGCACCAGCAAAAGATATAAAAGTGGGTGATCGTATTGGATACCCTAATGGTACGCTGATGAAAAATTTCTATAGCAAAGGATTGGAAAAACGGTTTGCGTTTATTTTATTTATCTCTCAAACCAGAATATTAAATAAAGAGACTAAACAGAAGGTGCCGTTGCATTGATGTTTTTAGTTAGGCAGTGCGCTGAAATATCACTAAATGATCTAACTCTAACTTAATACCAATTTGCTCTCCTATCTTGTGGTTATGATGGCTGGGAGCAATGCAGAGTACATCTGTATCACCAGGTAGGTGCAGTGTGTACAGATATTCGGCACCGCGAAAAGCTTTTTCAGTGACTGTGCCAAAATTATCACTATTGTCATCATGAATAATATCATCTGGGCGAACGAGCAGGTCAACCTCTGTTCCAGCCGGTAATGGTTGAGAAAACTCACCGGATACCACACCGAATTCGGTCTTGAGTTTATCTGTCTCCAGTACAGTACCTTTAACCATTACACCCTGACCAATAAAGTCTGCGACTTCTCTTGAGTTAGGGCAGTGATAAAGATTATAGGGTGTGTCCCACTGCATTAGTTTACCGTTGTTAATAACACCAATGTGATCTGCCATTGCAAAGGCTTCATGCTGATCGTGTGTAACTAACATAGCCGTGCAGTTATCTTCGCGCAGAATTTGGCCAACCTCTCTGGCTAGTTGTTCTCTTCGTTCTGTATCCTGGCTGCTGAAAGGCTCATCAAGCAATAGTAGATCAGGGCGTGGTGCCATAGCGCGGGCCAAAGCAATCCGCTGTTGTTGACCGCCTGAAAGTTGATGTGGATGTTTGTTTTTAAGGTGGGGTAGTCCAATAAGCTCTAACAATGTTTGGATGCGGGTTGTGACTTCTTGTTTGCTTTTGCCGCGCATGCCAAAGGCAATGTTGTCACCAATAGTAAGGTGAGGAAAGAGAGCAAGATCTTGAAAAACCATGCCAACGTTTCGTCGTTCTGGCGGTAGCATCTTTTTAATACTGGCTACTTGCTTACCACGCAGTAGAATTTCACCTGTAGTAGGTTGTTCAAACCCGGCAATGGCTCTCAACAGAGTGGTTTTTCCGCAACCACTATGGCCTAGTAGACAGCCAATCTCACCCGGTTGTAGTTGTAGGTTAATGTTATTAACAATGGTATTCCCACTGAGCTGGATAGATATCTCTTTAAGTTGAAGCTGTACAGTCATTGAGGCTGACCAGGTCGTGAGTGGGCAATGGTTCGGCTGAGTAAAATTACTGGAATGATACTCACAAGTACAATGGCAATGGCAGCTGTGGACGAGTCAGCCAAGCGCTCATCAGAGGCTAATTCAAAAGCGCGTACAGCCAATGTGTTGAAGTTGAAAGGCCGTAGAACCAGAGTGGCAGGCAACTCTTTTAATACATCTACAAAGACGATAATAAGAGCAGTCAGTATACTGCCTTTCATAATAGGCAAGTGTATATGCCTTAATACTGCTATGCCGCTATAGCCCATTGTTTTGGCTGCCTCATCCATTGATAGTCTTATCTTCCCCAAGCCAGATTCAATGGTGTTGAGTGATACGGTAAAGAAACGCGCCATATAGGCAAAGAGCAGTATAAAAATGGTACCACTGAAAATAAGACCAGTCCCCGTATCAAAATGCTCCAGCATCCAGGCATCAATGCTGTTATCCAATGCGCCAAATGGAATAAGAATTCCGATGGCAATGACGGTGCCAGGAATTGCGTATCCCATTCCAGATAGTCGCACCAGAAAGCGAGACAATGGAGTGGCATGATTACGACTTCCATAGCTTAGGATGAGTGCTGGGATAAGGGTTAGCACAGCTGCTGTTCCGGCAAGTAGAAAACTGTTTAATGCTAATGCATAGAAACTGCTATCAACCATTTCACTGAAGGTCATTACTGCCCATTGTGTAAGTTGGCCAATGGGCAATAGAAAGCCAAAAAACAGAGGCAATAGGCAGGCAATTGTTGCAAGCCAGCCCATCAGTGGGGGTAGTTTAATGTTGGGCAGTGTCCGGTAACTGTTCGTGGCGTGATGAAAGCGCGCCTGTTGGCGAGACCAGCGCTCCAACAGAATCAAAACAAAGACAAAGGTCATCAACAAACCAGAAAGCTGAGCAGCGGCAACACTGTCATCCAGACCGAACCAGGTGCGGAAGATACCAGTGGTGAAGGTACTCACGCCAAAATATTGTACTGTGCCATAGTCAGCCAGTGTTTCCATCAAAGCCAGTGAGAGGCCAGTAACGATGGCTGGGCGTGCCAGGGGCAGGGCAACAAAAAATAAGCTGCGCCATGGCCCACAGCCGAGGGTTCGGCTGGCCTCCAGGGCACAAGTGGATTGATCCAGAAAAGCTGCACGTGCCAGCAGGTAAACATAGGGATAGAGTACCAGTGACAACATGGTTATGGCTCCACCCAGTGAACGGATCTCAGGAAACCAGTATTCGCCATAGCGCAGATTGAAGGCCTCACGAATCCACTCCTGCACTGGACCTGCAACTTCAAACATGCCGGTATAGGTGAAGGCAATAATGTAGGCGGGCATAGCCAGAGGTAACAGCAGAGACCAGACAAAGAGCTGGCGGCCGGGAAAATTGTACATACTGGTTAACCAAGCAGTACAAATTCCAATACTACCAGCCCCCACTGCTACACCCAGCATCAATAACAGTGAGTTTGAAATATAATCTGTAAGAACTGTATCGGCCAGATGCTGCCAAGTGTCAGTGCTGGGGTAAAAGAGAAAACCCAGGATGGTCAGAATTGGCGTTGCAATAATCAGTGCCACACAGGCAGCCGCCAGGGTCCAGCCTGACGGACGGCGTATTGAAAACTTCAGCTTTGCTGTAGTGGTAGTGTTGCTGGCGATAGATGATTGCATAAGGTTTAAATTTTTAGACCTTTCTATTTCCAGCCAACACGGTCGAATATTTTTACTGCCTCAGTATTGTGTTTCCCTAATTCGTCTACGTTGAGGTTGTCCTGTTTAAAAGGGTAGCCCCAGGCATTAACAATTTTACTGACCGGAATGCTCGCCTTGACGGGGTATTCATGGTTTGCCTGGGCATACCATTTTTGTGCCTCATCACCGACCAGGAACTCTAGTAGCTTGATGGCATTCTCTTTATGTTTAGCGCCTTTGATAAGCCCGGCTCCGCTGATATTGATGTGGGCACCACGGCCTTCCTGATTGGGAAAGAAAACGGAGACCTGTGATGCTGCTTTTTGTTGATCTGCATCTTTCTCCTGCATGACTCCCATGTAGTAAGTATTGATGATGGCAATGTCACAGATACCCACAGCCACGGCTTTAACCTGGGCGCGGTCATTGCCTTTGGGTGATTGCGCCATATTTGCAACGATGCCTTTAGCCCACCCTTCTGCTTTGCTAACACCGTTATGAGCGATAAGTGATGCCAAAAGTGATTGATTGTAAATATTGCTTGAAGAGCGAATACAGATGCGTTTTTTCCACTTGGGATTGACCAGCTCTTCATAGGTCGAGAGTTCAGATGCCTTGACTCGCTCTTTGCTATAGACAATGACGCGTGAACGGATAGAGAGGGCAAGCCACTGGTTATCAGAATCACGCAGGTTTTGTGGAACAGCTGCTGTCAAAACAGTGTTATCAATGGCTTGAAGCAAGCCTGCTGTTTTGGCGGCGTTCAGATTGCCGGCATCTGTGGTTAACAGTATGTCAGCGGGTGTGTTGCGCCCTTCGCTTTGCAGGCGTTTCAGTAGGGTTTTTGCTTTACCTGTAACCAGATTTACTTTGATGCCGGTCTGTTTGGTGAAGGTGTCCAGCAGTGGCTTAATAAGTGCCTCTTTGCGGGCGGAGTAGAGATTGACCTCTTCGCTAGCCAGCGTGGAGCCTGAGAGCAAAGTAAGAGCAAGTATCAGTATTGATGGTGTTATCCAGTGGTTCATGGTTTTGATCCGAGTAAATAAATAGCCTTTGATTGAGCGTAATACTAGATTATCTAAATACGAATGTAAATAAGAATCATTCTCAACATCTGGTGTAAGAGTGAGTTTTGTATGATTAACAGAGCTACAGGGCTGCTAAGGTGCTGATATTTTAGGAATAATGTTGGAACCAATAAGTCCTTGTGAAAGTAGGGGAAGCTCAATGGATGGCAGAGGTTTTCCCTTAAGATATAGAGGGTATTAAAGCGTGGATGAATGTGAGATGTTGCTTGTTTTTACTCTTATGGGAACGAGAATAATGGACTATCTAAATGAGCAGCTCTACACCTATATGGCACACATTACTGCTGTGTATGATGGTGATACGGTAACAGCAAACATTGATTTAGGGATGGGGGTTTGGAAAAACAAGGAGAAACTAAGATTGCACAGGATTAATGCACCAGAGGTTCGAGGTGATAGCAAAGAACAAGGGCTGGTCTCCCGTGATTGGTTGCGTGACAGGATTTTAGATAAGCACGTAATGATTAGAACGACCCATGATAAGAAAGGGAAGTATGGACGCTATTTAGCAGAGATTTGGCATGATGGTGAGAATTTAAGTGATCTGCTGGTGACCAAGGGCTTGGCAGCCTATAAGGACTATTAAAAATTTTAGCAAAGAGCTGGTTTAGTTGAATGAGCAGCCATACAGAACCAGTGAGAGCCTGTGATTCTGGTAATAGGCTATTCGTTCCCAGAAACATAACTTATATGGCCCTATAATCTATTTTGTAGGCTGAGAATATATAATGCCTTCACTTATTTACAGATAGATTCTTTCATCATATTTGGAAGCTGGTTTATATGAGTAGTGTGATTGAAAATCAAGAAGCCACAGTTAGGTTGAAACGCCAGGTGCTTCTCCCTTTTGCTTTTGCGTGTGTCTTCTTATTTGTCCTTTCAGTGTTGGGTATTTATCAAGAAGAAAAAGAGCATATCGAAACTGATTTTCAGAACCATGTTGCTGCGATAAAAAATAGTTATGCAGGTTTGGTGCGCAACAGTGTAAATAAACTCACATTAGCACTTTCATTTGTCCTCGAAAACAGACAAATAGAGGATGCTTTTCGTGAAAAGGATAGGGGTAAATTATTAGCTGCTGCACTGCCAATTTTTGAACAATTACGTACTGATTACAGCATTACGCATTTATATGTCCATGACAACAACAGGAAAAATTATCTTCGCGCACATCAGCCAGAACGTCACGGGGATGTGATTGAGAGGTTTAGTGCAATACAAGCAGAAAAAAGCAACCAACTGTCTTGGGGGGTTGAACTTGGCCCATTAGGAACGTTTACAGTCAGGGTGGTTATACCTCTGTGGGATGGTGAGCGGCGGATCGGTTATATTGAGCTGGGTGAAGAGATTGAAAAAGAGACCAGGGAGTTGGCATCGATGTTTGGGGTTAAGCTTGCTTTATTGGTGTCGAAGCAATTTTTGAGCAAGGAGGGGTGGCAATCAGGTATGCGCATGATGAATCGCGTGGGTGAATGGGATCGACTAGATCATTCAGTCGTCTCATTTGTGGCTCCATCTGATTTTCCTATTACCCTTTTAAAGGAGCTTTCACTGCCGCATTTACCTGATGTAAGCCGCATAACAGAGTTGGATGTTGGGGACTATTCCTATCATGCAACCCTTGTTCCTGTTAGAGATGCTGGGGATAGGCATGTTGCTAGTTTGTTTGTTCTCCAGGATTTTACTTCTCGCACCCATAGCGTGAAGAATACCGTGCTTATTCTTGCAATAATTGCTTCTGCTGTTGGGTTGCTCTTGCTGGTGTTCTTTTATTTCATACTTGACCGGGCTGAAAAACAGTTGGCAGCACGGCAACAAAAAGTAGTTGCGGCTACCCAGGCCCAGCTGGAAATGCAGGAAGCACATGTGCGGGAAATGGAGCACAAATCCTTGCACAATACATTAACAGGGTTGCCCAATCGTAAAAATCTTGATGAGCAATTTGAAAAATATATTAAGGATTCAAATGATGGTGAACAAGGCTATGTATTGATGCTGATGGATGTTGACCGGATGCGGGAAATCAATGATACCTTGGGCCATGATATTGGTGATCGCGTATTGCAGGAGGTTGCAAAACGACTACACGATGGATTGGCTGATGCAGAAGTTGTAGCTTGCGTGGGGGGCAATGAGTTTGCTGTGTTGCTTCCTGCACCACCACCGGAGTTACGGGGGATTTCTGTTGAGCGTGTAAAACAGCTTTTTAGTATCCCGATTACAGTTGATGGCATAGCGCTACCGGTTGAAGTGACCATTGGCGTTGCTCTGTTTCCTGAACATGGAAATGAACCATTAGTTTTGATTCGGCAGGCAGATGTGGCCATGCGTAAGGCGAAGGTGCTGAATAAAGATTGTGAGATTTACGACAGTAGTTTAGATAACTACAGTGTGCGTAAGTTGACTTTAGTGGGTGAGCTGCGTCAGGCAATCGAGGCTGATGGTTTGATGGTTTATTATCAACCACAGATCAATACTAAAAGTGGCCGACTTGAAGGTGTTGAAGCACTTGCTCGTTGGTGCCATCCAGAACAGGGATTTATTGGGCCGGATGAATTTATTCCGCTTGCAGAACGGACAGGCTTAATTGGCCCTTTGACCCACTGGGTCATGAATGAGGCATTAAGACAGTGTGCAATATGGATGCAAGAGGGATTGGATATAAAAATGTCGATAAATATATCTGCCCATAATTTGATCGATCTTTCGCTTCCAACCCAAGTGGCAGAGTTACTAAAGAGACATCAGCTAGCCCCTAAAAAACTGGTATTAGAGGTAACTGAGTCAGTTTTTATGCTGGACCCCGAGAGTTCGCTCGTGGTGCTGGATGAGCTGAAATCCCTGGGGATTGCCTTGTCAATTGATGACTATGGGACAGGTTACTCCTCACTGGCTTATCTTAAGAAAATGCCTGTGCATGAGTTGAAGATTGATCAGGGCTTTATATTTGAAATGTTAGGGAATGATAATGATGCCATGATTGTCTCTTCAACTGTGGCCTTGGCGCACAGCCTTGGATTATCTGTTGTAGCAGAAGGCGTTGAGACGGAAGAAGCCTGGAAGCACTTGCAGGAACTGGGCTGTGACACCATTCAGGGGTACTTTATCAGCGCCCCGTTACCGGCAGAAACATTTATGGAATGGGTTGATGATAGTAGTGCCCATGATCCACGTGTTCAGACCTGATTTGCCATATTGAAAGAGTACTAGTTTCCTGCTGAACCAAACATTTCACCAATTGCCTGAGACAGATGCTCAGAACGGTCAGGATCACGGATGAGCTCTAATAATGGGGTACGCATTCCAGGCAGGTAGAGCAGGTCAACCAGAGACTGACTGAAAAATGGTTGTCCGGCACTGTTTTCAGCCAGTCGTTCAAGATAGAGTTTGCCTGTTTCAGCTTTCTTCAATGGCTCCCATGATCGCCCGCTGATGGCAATAAGCACATCTGGGCTGCAAACATCAGGGCGATTTAAAATGGCATGCAGCAACTCTCTGCGCAGGTTAACTGAGCAGGATTGAGCAACCCCTCGAATGGCACTGGTAAGAATGGCAGGATCCGGTCTCTCTTCAGCCAGTGTTTTATTGACTCGATCCAGCAATGCCCGGGTAATATCCAGTGTGATCTCTTCATTTTCCAGGCAGTGGCACAGTGCCTCAAGGGGGCTTGTGGGTAGCTGCGGAATGGCTTGGCTCAGCTGCTGGTTGTTGTCTTCATTTAGACGCACAGCGATATCGGCTATGCCCTGATAGCCCACAAAAGACCACTGATCCCAACCCAGGTCACCAGAGAAATACTGACGGGCATGAGCGTAGTATTTTGAGGGTTGCTGTTTGAGTGCCAGTGAGGCTTTGGCATGAAAAATGGCTAGTCGCTCATCTTTGGGTTTGAAGCAGTAGGGATTGTCCTTGAGCGCACTCTCCAGTGGTTGCCCCTCTTTTTCAGCTTCAAGATTGTTGCTAATCCGTTCTAATAGTTGATGCAGAAAGTCATCTCTGGCAGCAGGCACCAGCCGTCCCAGTTCATCCAGTGGCAGATGCAAAAACCAGATAAAAGGTTCTCTATCCTGATCTTGAAAAAGAATGCCAAACCAGGCCTTCTGTTGGAGAGGGAGGGGGTAGTTTATCTCGCAGTGTTCAAATTTCAGGAACTGATCGCGGGGAATCTTGACCACCCGTCGCCCCATGTCAAACAGGCGCAGCCGAGTGCTGTTGCTTTCAAGAAATTGGGTAATGGTAGGTATTTTGCTCATCTATCATTTTGTTGCTGTAGGGTACGGAGGGCGCTGAGTATATCGCTTCCCATGCTTGAAATGTTGATTATGTAATCCAATCGATCATGTGATGCTCGAGATCATCGGCTTCTGTTTCACAGATCACCCGGCCCAGAATGGCGTTGCCTGAGGTGAATACGCTTTCCGAATCACCTGAGCACAGTGGATGCCATTCTGGCAGCTCTTTCCCTTCTGCCAGCAGACGGTAGGCGCAGGTTGAGGGCAACCAGTAGGGGTCATCCAGATCTTTGAGTGTCATCGTGATGCAGTTTGGCACCAATACAGAACGTTCGGTGTAACGAGTGCATTGAGCTGTTTCCAGATCCAACAGATGACAGACCACATTGGTGAAATGAATCTCCTGCGTATCCTCATCTTCCAGCCGATGCAGACAGCATTTTGCACAACCATCACATAGTGCCTCCCACTCTTCGGAGGATAGCTGACTGAGTTTTTTTTCTTTCCAAAAGTTGGGTTGAGTCTGTGACATATGTGAATGACTTCAAAAGCTAACTTGGAGCTGTATCCTCCAGTATTAAGAGTGGATTGTGGTATAACCTGCTGTCTTTTAGGGACTATTATGCACAATACTAGAATCACTCCGGTGTGAACAGGCTAAAATGGACTGGAGTGTAAAACTGACCTATGTCGTAATGTAGTTAACTTGTTGATATATAAGGCAATAATAAGTGCTGTATAAAAAATGGTCATTTTAAATACAATCTTGCCAGGATGCGGGTTAAAGGTGGAATGATTCCTCTTGTACACACAGTTATCCACAGATATTGTGAATAAAAATCACTTAAGCGCGATTACTGATTTTTGGCCCACATTTAATCACTCAGGGGCCGTATCGGCTTCGCTTTTGTACTGCTGTATCTCTTTGCGAACACGCTGATCAAGTGCCTTGTTTTGTATTTTGAGGAATTCAATTTTACGCTTTAGCCGCTCAATCCGAGTCTGGTCAGCCTGAGCTTGCTCCTTTATTGCCAGGGTCTCTGATTGTAGCTTTTCTAACTCTGTCTTGAGTTTTGCAGCATGACTTGGGGGAGTTGCAAATAATTGAGTAGAGGCAAGCAGAAGCAGTGGCGCGAGCCATACGGTCAATCGGTTAAATGAAGTCATATTGTATTCTTGTATTGGGAGGGGGGTTAACGTTCTGATGGCAGCTGTTTCTGGCCTGCAAGGTAGACCTTGTTTAGATCTTCATCAAGAAAGGTAACTTGGATATCGCGAATGTTGTCCCAGACCACATCAATACGCCAGCCTGGCATGGGCCATACATAGTGAGCCTTGGCCTTTTTGTTATAGACAGCAAATTCCATTTTGCGCGCGGTGGTGGCATCTGATGTAAAGGTGCTTCTGTCATCGGCTTTGCCATAGAGCATTTCAATACGCTGCTTAACCTTTACCAGGGTTTGTATGTTTGCCGGACGATCAATACGGCGGGCTGATAATATTTTGCCCTGGAAGGTAGTGACGCTGGTCAGCCCCCGACGTTCACGGAAATCATAAACGTTGAGACTGTCTTTGGCATGCTGACGTAGTGGTTTACGCTGATCCAACAGCTTTTTGATGTTGCTTCCAAGGCAGTAATACCCAAAGGCCAGCTCTTTTTTACAGCGGATGACTGGCTTTTTTAGTGTGGCACCAGCGACTAGATATCTGCTGGCAGGGTCATCAGGGTCAATGTTGTCTCCCAATGAGTAGGCTTTCTCTAATGAACTATTACACCCCTGTGCTAAAAGGATGGTAAGTATGAGCAGGATTAAGGATATTATGCTTTTATACATCGTGATGTTTCCTGTGACATCTGGCCTGTTTTCACGTTGTAGGGAAATATTCCTATTTATATTAGTACTCTTTCCAGCTAATGGTTGTCTCTGTTTGCATAATACAATAAATTTATAACTGCGTTGAATGGCTAAATAATGAACCCTATACCACACTATCAAGCTATCACCTCCAGCCCCATCGGCCTGCTGGGTCTTATAATGGAAGGGGATGCCCTCTACAGCATTGATTTCTTGGCTGATGATGTGGAACCATTGGCTGCTGAGGATAGGTCAACAATCCAAGTGGTTTCGCAGCTTCAGCACTATTTCAGGCAGGCCGATTGGTGTTTTTCACTCCCTTTGAAACCAGTGGGTACCCCCTTTCAACTGTCAGTTTGGCAGCAGCTGCAACAGATCCCGGTTGGTGAGGTACGTACCTATGGTGAAATTGCCAAAGTACTGAAATCAGGCCCACGTGCTGTAGGTAATGCCTGCCGCAAAAATCCACTGCCTGTGATAGTGCCCTGCCACCGGGTTGTGGCTGCCAGTGGCCCTGGTGGCTATGCGGGACAAACTCAAGGGCGCAATATGACAATCAAAGGCTGGTTGCTGGCTCATGAGGGTGTAACGATTTGAGCGCTCAGCCTGATGATATTGTCATCGAACGTTTTGCCGATGCCCTGTGGATGGAGCGGGGGCTAAGTCAGAATACATTGGCAGCCTATCAGTCGGACCTCCGCGCAGTTGCCAAGTGGCTACAGGAAAAAAAGCAGCAAAATCTACTGCAGGCTGAGCGGCAGGATCTGTTGGACTACCTGGCTATGCAATCCAAGCAGAAATGCAGCCCCCGTTCCAGTGCTCGCCTTTTGTCCTGTCTACGACAGTTTTACCAGCATGCCTTGCGTGAGGGTGATATCAAGCTTGATCCCAGTGCTCAAATTGATTCACCCAAGCTGGGGCGGCCATTGCCTAAATCACTTACCGAGCAAGAGGTGGAAGCGCTGTTGGATGCGCCAGACCAGGGTGAGCCAGAAGGCTTTCGTGATCGGGTGATGCTAGAAGTGCTCTATGCGACCGGTCTGCGGGTATCAGAACTGGTGGCACTACGGCCAGACCAGGTAAGTTTGACCCAAGGGGCAGTGCGTATCACAGGCAAGGGTGGCAAAGAGCGGCTGGTTCCATTGGGGGATGAGGCTGTAAGCTGGCTGGAAAGATTTAGTCAGGGGCCACGATATGATCTGTTGGGAAAACGTCCTTGCACAGAGCTGTTTCCTACCCGCCGAGGCAGTGGCATGACCCGTCAGGCCTTCTGGTACTTGATCAAAAAGCATGCTCAACGAGCGGGTATCACCAAGCATCTCTCACCCCATACGCTACGGCATGCCTTTGCTACACATCTGGTTAATCATGGCGCAGATCTGAGAGTGGTGCAGATGTTACTGGGACACAGCGACCTCTCAACTACCCAAATCTACACTCATGTTGCTCGAGAACGCTTGAAGAGCCTGCATGCGAAGCACCACCCCAGAGGATGATGAGAAACTATACCTAATGCAGTTGTTCAGAGCTGATTCTGCCCCGGTAGATGTGATAGCCTTCGTTCAGAGCTAAATAACAGTGGGAGTATCTGATGCCTTCATTTGATGTTGTTTCTGAAGTGGATTTGCAGGAAGTGCGCAATGCTGTCGATCAAGCCAGTCGAGAGGTCGGTACGCGTTTTGATTTCAAAAAAGCAAATGCTAAATTTGAGCAGACAGGCGCTGAAATTGTGCTGCGGGCTGATGTTGAATTCCAATTACAACAGATGATGGATATTTTGAAGCTAAAACTGGTCAAACGTAAAGTTGATATCGGAAGCATGGATATCAAAGAGCCTGAGACCACAATCAATGCGGCACGCCAGCAGGTTGTTATTAGACAGGGAATTGACTCAGATACTTGTCGAAAGGTGGTCAAAACGATCAAAGCGGCCAAACTGAAGGTGCAGGCACAGGTGCAAGGCGAACAAGTACGTGTGACTGGTAAAAAGCGGGATGATCTACAACAGGCAATTGCACTGCTCAAAGATACAGACTTTGGCTTGCCAACCCAATATATAAACTTTAGAGACTAACTAATGCGCTTAATTAAAACCCCCATGAAAAAACTGGCAGTGTTTGGCGTTGCCCCCCTGCTGTTGTCTGCTCTCCTTAGCCAGCCGGTGATAGCTGAAGCCAAACTGGATAAGACGAAAATAGAGAATGCCACCAAAAACCTGAAAATGATGGTTCCAGGGCTGGAGAATGCAGCAGTATCCCCCTCTCCTGTACCCGGATTGTATGAGGTGATTGCTGGGCCGGATGTGCTCTATGTAACCCAGGATGGACGCTACCTGATTCAAGGTAGTGTTATTGACCTTGAAGCGAGAGAGAACCTGACAGCACCTAGGGTGGCGCAGGCTGCTGTCAATGCCATAGAGGGTGTAGGTGAAGAGAACATGGTGATCTATGAGCCGAAGGAGACCAAGCATACGGTAACTATTTTTACGGATATTGATTGTGGTTACTGCCGTAAGCTACATAGTCAAATGGATGCATATCTGGCGCATGGCATTCGCATCCGCTACCTGTTTTTCCCCAGGGCTGGTTTGAAGAGTGAGTCCTACCAAAAAGCTGTTGCAGTCTGGTGTGCGGATGATAGGAATGCAGCCATGACCCTTGCCAAGAGTGGCCAGAAGATTGAGATGAAGGATTGTGAAAATCCTGTCAGTGATCATTACTCACTCGGTCAACAGATGGGGATTCGCGGAACTCCTGCATTAGTACTTGATGATGGTGAAAAGCTGCCAGGCTATGTGCCACCAGATCGATTAAACGAGTACCTGACCAAAAGAGCTGAGCCGGCTACAGCTACACAGTAAAACATTCAGTACAGCTTGTTTTCTAACAAAATCCCGGTATGGCTTTAAGGCTGTACCGGGATTTTTTTGTTAATAATAAAAGCAAAATAGAACCTCATCTATTTCTGAAAAGTAAAAATAAATATCTCATGGTTTGGTCTATATTTTAATAATGCCAGTGCTGCGGCTATTTAGGTAGGTTTTATGGAGAAAAACCATTAAAAAAAGAGCACACAACAAGTTACTTTTAACCGGGTTTCTGTCGACGATTGTGCTATCGGTTGTTTTGGGTTTTGTCGCAATCCATGAGACGTCTGTTTTAAGTGGCTTGACTCAAAAAATGCATGATCACCCCCTGATGGTTAGCAATAGTATTCTTGCAGCAAATAGCCACATTATTGAAATCCACCGGGATATGAAAGATGTTGTTCTCGCAAGAAACAGCGAAGAACTGGAGCTATTAATTTCCAAAGTGGATAGAAGTGAAAGGAAGGTTTTTAAACATATTGATATAGCCATGAATCAGTTTCTTGGCGACAAGAACAAGATTCAAGCGGTACATAAGGCATTTTCTGAATGGCGTGATATACGTGCAGAAGTTATTGAGCTGATCAGAAAGGGTGCGCATAAAGAGGCTATTGCAATTACTAAGGGAAAAGGGGCGGCTCATGTTGAGCTGCTCTTAAAGCAAATGAGTGGCTTGATTGAGTTTGCGCGCAATAAGGCACGTGAGTTTCTTGCGCATAGTAAAGATACGTATAACGGTAGTAATCTAATCCTATACACCATGATATTGGTCTCCGTTTTGCTTGGTGCTATGGTCACCACGTTCGTTATTCTCAGGGTAAATAGGATTGAACAGCAGCTGGAGGTGTCTAACAGTGAATGCTTGAGGTTGGGCCGTATTGCAGAAGAGACAACAAATGAGGTCTATATTTTCAATGCTGAGACACTGGAGCTTGTTCAGGCTAACCGTGCTGCCCGTCAGAACCTTGGTTACTCGATGGATGAATTATTGGAATTGACTCCAATCGATATTAAGCCTGATATTTCAGCTGCAGAATTTAATGAACGTATTAAACCTTTATGTACAGGGGAAGTAGGTAGCATTTATCTTCAAACCACACATCAGCGTAAAGATGGAACATGTTATGACGTTGATGTGACATTAGGCCTACTGGAAACAGAAACCCCAAAACTAATTTTTGCAATTGTTCAGGATATTACTGAGCGTAAACGCAATGACGAGTTGTTAAGGCGCTCTCAGAAAATGGATGCCCTGGGTAAGCTTACTGGCGGCATTGCACATGACTTCAATAATATGTTGGGTGTGATTCTTGGGTACTCAGAATTACTGAAACCTCTGTTAGCGGCTAATCCAAAACAGGTTAAATATGTTGATAAAATCTATAATGCTGGTGAACGGGCCAAAAACCTTACTCTAAAATTACTCTCTTTTGCACGACAGGAAACAGCACCAGCAGAGAAAGTAGATATTGCTGAATTACTTAAGGGTGAAAAGGATCTTCTGGAAAAGACCCTGACAGCACGCATTAAGCTGATGTTTGATTTGGATGAAAATCTTTGGCCTGTCTGGGTAGACCGGGGCGGACTGTCTGACACCATCCTGAATATAAGCATTAATGCCATGCATGCCATGCCTGATGGTGGTTCCTTCACAATAGATGCCCGTAATCTACAGCTTAGTGAGATAGATGTCAGTTCATTGGGTATTGATCCTGGTGATTATGTTGTATTGTCATTTACAGACACGGGTGGCGGCATGAGCAGGCTTGTGCAGCAAAATATATTTGATCCTTTCTTTACTACAAAAGGCACTGATGGAATTGGGCTTGGCTTGAGTCAGGCCTATGGCTTTGCACAGCAATCAGAAGGCTCAGTCCAGGTTTATTCTGAATTAGGTCAAGGTGCCAAGATTGTACTGTTTATTCCACGATATAAAGGTAGCAAAACAGATAAAAAGAGTGAGGGCGCAGCTATATTAAATGAGTCATTACTAGGCAATGAAACGATACTGGTTGTGGATGATGAGCCAGCACTGCGTGAATTAACATTGGAGATTTTGACACCACAGGGCTATCGGGTATTAACGGCTGGTGATGGAGAGGATGCGCTTAATCTGCTCGCATCTGAGTCAGTTGATTTGATGGTTAGTGATGTCATTATGCCAGGCATGAATGGTTTTGAATTGGCTTCTAAAGTGCAGCAAGATTACCCCGCCGTTAAGATTCAGATGGTAAGTGGTTTTAGTGATAGTCGTAATGAGATGTTGGAAGATAATCACCTTTATCAACAAATGCTTTCCAAGCCATTTGATTCCCAGAGTTTGTTGAAGCGTATACGTGAGCTTCTTGATGAAGATTGATGGGTGGTTTTTAAGGGTAATTATTCAGAGGTTTCTTGGCGTTTAACAGCGTCTACCCAGTAATGATAAATGCCTGAATCCAAGTGGGGAAGGGGGAAACATATCATTGTGCTGATAAATCGCTACAATAACTATGATATAAAAATAATGAGTGCGCACTTTGAACTATGCCATATTAGTAGATAAGATTATTATTCTATAACCTCCCGTGGAAAGTATCTCTAAAATCATGACCAAAAAGAATTTGATTCTAGATGCTCAGGTGCGGTTATTGTTTGCTGCCACACCAATATCGTTCATCGTGACGATTATCAATGCATCTATTTTCGCATTTATACAATGGGATATCCTTGATCATGGTCGTGTGTCTGGTTGGCTAGTGGGGCTGCTGGTGGTAATGGTCTTTCGCATTTACCTTGCTAATCAATATAAACACAGTAAATCATCTTTGGAAAATGCCGTCCGTTGGCAATACCTGTTCAATATAGGTGCTATTTTAGCGGCACTGTTTTGGGGCTATGCCAGTCTGTTTCTATTTCCTCAGCAAAGCATTACACATCAGGTGTTTCTAGCCTTTGTTATTGCGGGCATGTGTGCAGGGGCAGTGACAACGCTTTCATTTTTACGCCTGCCAATTGCTGGTTTTTTATGTCTCAGTTTGTTGCCGCTGATCTGGAACTTTTTTGCCAGTAATACTGATATCTCGATTGCCATGGGCATCATGGTCTTGCTGTTTTTTATTGGTACGCTCAGTAGTGCAAAAAGTGGCTATGAAAATACCTTGTCAAATATCACTATGCGCCTTGATGCCGACCTGCGGGAAAAAGCGCTCCATGAGAGTGAAACACGCTATAAGCATATCTTTGAAGCTGCACCGCTGGGCATTATTCACTATGGCCAAGATAGCAGGATTCTTAAATGTAATGTGCGGATGGAAGAGATGCTGGGCTGCGAACCCCATAAACTGATTGGGAAAAAGATATTTGATACGGTGAATGGTGGCATGCTGATCGATGCCATTAAACGCTCACTGGCAGGAAAAAACGGATTTTACCAGGGTAGCTCAGAGCAGCTTTACCCTGGCAAGGATACGCCTATTCGAGCTTATTGCAGGAGTATTGATCAAGCCAATGGTGATGTTGTTGGTGGTGTGGCGGTGGTGGAGGATATGACAGAAGACCGCAAGGTTGAGCGTCTAAAATCAGAGTTTGTTTCCACTATTAGCCATGAATTAAGGACACCATTAACCGCCATCATCGGTTCGCTCTCATTGCTGAAATCTGGCGCGGTGACTGAGCAATCTGGAGCGCAAGAATTATTAAGCAATGCCTATCGTAACTCGGAACGTTTATTGATGTTGATTAATGACATCCTAGATATCGAAAAAATTAGTGCGGGCAAGATGGAGTATAACAAGGCTCCACTTATGGTTATGGATTTTGTGGAACAGGCGATACAAAATAATGCTGCCTATGGCGGTAAACATCATGTGCGTTATGAAATCACCAAAAGTGTGGGCTCTGATCTCGCCATGTTAGGTGATTCTCACCGCCTAATGCAGGTAATGAGCAACCTGTTATCTAATGCTACCAAGTTTTCACAAGAAAGTTCTACAGTTGAAATTCGTTTGGAGAGTGATGATAAAAATATCACTATTGCCGTTTGTGATTATGGGGAAGGTATCCCTGAAGAGTTCAGAGACAGGGTATTTGATCGCTTTTCACAGGCTGATTCATCCGATATCCGCCGTGTTGGTGGTACCGGCCTGGGTCTAAATATTAGCCGTGCGATTATCAACGGTCATGGTGGTCATATATGGTTTGAAACAAAACTAGGAGAGGGTACATGTTTTTACTTTACCGTCCCTCTCATTAGGGTTGATCCACATTAATAATGTTGAATAGAGTAAACTTGAGTTTATTGCGCAACTAATAAATTTCTCCCTTCCAGAGGCTTTCATCATACAACCCGTTCTACGGGGGGTATGATTTTTAAGGATGTTGAGCGACTGTAGAGAAGAATTTTTCATTAAAAAATTATTAAGATATTAATAAATGTTCTTACTCACCCCTCCCTATTATTACTCTGCTGAACAGCGTTGGAACTATACTTAAAGTAATGGGCTTGTTGTTAGCTCATTGTCTCAGTGTCTGCTCTATTTAAGGAGCGGGCAATAATAATTATTTCTCTTCACAATTATCATTAACTGCCCTTTATCGGTACAGTGGTTGGTGACTTTTTATCCCTGATGGTAAGTCGGGGTGGTGTTGAGAAACATCTATCAGGAGAACATTGCATGATCTATGAAGTTGCAGGAGATATCCTTCTCAGTAAGGCCCAGGTAATTGCCCATGGTGTAGCAGCAAATGACCCTATGGATCAGGGGTTGGCTAAGGCGCTGCATGAGAATTTTCCAGCCTTACACAAGGATTTTCATCACTGGTGCCATCAGCAGCATCCAAAGCCTGGGGCAGCATGGCTGTGGGGTGGGGTTGGCGGTGTCCGTATTGTTAATCTTCTGACTCAGGATGGGGGTTATGGTCATGGTGCCCGACCAGGAAAGGCAAGCACAGCTAATGTCAATCATGCTCTGCGTGCGCTGAAAAAAATTGTTGAGAAAGAGGGGTTTGCTTCAGTGGCACTACCGGCACTTGCAACAGGTGTAGGTGGTTTAGCATGGGATGAGGTGCTGCCATTGATCAAAAACCAGCTGAATGAGTTGGATGCAGATATCTATGTATATTCTGCATATCACGCAGGAAAACAGGCTAAAGAACCGAATATTTAGGTTCGTTATTGAAAATGGTAAAGAACCCTTTCTCTCGCTTTGAGAGAGGGTTCTTTGCTTTTGTATTAACCAACAAATCACCCTCCTAGAGTTAACGTCGTCATATCCATAGACTTGTTGTTCAGTACATATGAGGCAACTTTCTGGCCCTCGAAATATTGTGATGGTTTTCTATTTTCTGAAGCTGTGCAGCTTCCCACCTTTCGTGTATCTGGAATATATTCAGAGGTTCAATAGATTGGGAAAGGGATGATATTTATGGTGCACATACCGCTTTCAGTAGGGGTGAAAATAATAGGGGGTTAGCTGTGTGTCAATACTGGTCTAAACTGTAAGATCAGAGCGGAATCACAATAATTAATAACCTCTAAAGGAGGCTTCGCCATGAAAGGCATCGTATTTACAGAATTCCTGGAGTTTGTAGAGCAGCAATACTCACCCAATATCGTCGATAATATTATCGATGCCTCTAACTTATCCACGGATGGTGCTTATACATCTGTTGGTACCTATGACTGTGAAGAGCTGCTGCAGCTTGTCTCTGCGTTAAGTAAAGAGACACAAACCCCTTCAGCGGATTTGGTTTGCGCTTTTGGTCAGCATCTATTCAAGTGTCTGGCTACTAATTATCCCCAGTTTATTGAAGGGGTTAACTCTACTTTTGATTTCCTGCAGAGTATTCATGGCCATATTCATGTAGAAGTCCATAAACTCTACCCTGATGCTGAATTGCCAAGTTTTAAATACACCTTTCCCCTAGAGAACCAGATGGTGATGCACTATCAATCCAAGCGCCCCTTGGCAGATTTGGCAGAAGGTTTAATTCGCGGAAGCATTGAATATTTTGGAGAGAAAGTTGTTATTCAACGAGAGAACGATTTAAGCGATAACACCTCGGCTCGATTTATTCTTACCCGACAAACCTGACTTATGAGCGAGATAGAACACCTAACTCGCAGGTGTGAGCGAGAAAAACGGGCGCGCAAACAGGCCGAAGCGCTGCTTGAGCAGAAGAGTTTGGATCTCTATAAGCTCAACCAGGAGCTTGCCCAGCTAGCTGCAGATCTAGCAGAACGGGAAGGGCTTATGCGGTCAATCCTTGAAGCTGTTGGAGACGGTATTTTTGGTGTTGATGAAAATGGGTGCACAACCTTTATCAATCCTGTGGGAGCCAAAATGCTAGGGTGGACTCCGGAGGAGATCATTGGCTGCAACCATCATCAGATGGTTCATCATACCAAACTGGATGGTAGCCCTTACCCAGCACATGAGTGTCCTATTTATTCAGCCTTCAAGGATGGTAAGGTTAACTATGAGGATGGAGAGCTGTTCTGGAGAGCCGATGGATCAAGCTTTCCGGTAGAGTATGTCAGCACTCCCCTCTATAAACATGGTGAGCTCAAAGGGGCAGTCATCACATTCAGTGATATTGCTGAGCGTAAGTCGCATGAAAAAGAGCAGAATATGCTGGAGATTCAGCTCCGTCATGCGCAGAAATTGGAGTCCATTGGCCAACTCGCTGCTGGTATTGCGCATGAGATTAATACACCTACCCAGTTTGTAAGTGATAATACTCGCTTTCTGCATGAATCCTTTGAAGATCTTGGCCAATTTATTGAGGCCTGCAACCACCTGCTCGAAGCGGCTGGAAAAGCTCCTGTATCTGCAGGGCAGCTAGGCAAAGTAAAAGAGCTCTCTGAAGAGATTGATCTTGACTATCTGCTCGAAGAGATTCCCAAGGCCATCAGCCAATCCCAGGATGGCCTAAAACGTATCTCCAAGATTGTGCGAGCCATGAAGGAGTTCTCGCATCCTGGCACGGAAGAAAAGACCCCTATTGATATCAATGTTGCCATCCAGAGCACTATCGATGTTTCCAGGAATGAGTGGAAATACCATGCGAACATGGTGACTGATCTGGATCCCGATCTACCACTGGTACCCTGTATTCCAGGTGAGTTCAATCAGGTTATTCTCAATACCATTGTTAATGGGGCTCATGCTATTGCTGATATAGCAGGAGATAGCCCAGAGGAAATGGGTACTATTACCATCCGCACCTGCTGGGAGGGTGATTGGGCGAAGGTTACTATTAGTGATACGGGCACGGGCATCCCAGAGAGTGTTAGGGCCAGAATTTTTGATCCTTTCTTCACCACCAAGGAGGTGGGTAAGGGTACCGGACAGGGTTTGGCCATTGTCTATTCGGCGGTGGTGGATAAGCACAGTGGTCGATTGGATGTGGAGAGTGAGATAGGCAAAGGCACAACCTTTACCATCCGGCTACCCCTTTATTCGAAAACAGAAGGGCAGCAAAGCGGATGAAGAAGCGAATTCTCTTTGTAGATGATGAACAAAATCTACTGGACGGCCTGCGTCGGGCGCTGAGAGGGCAGCGTAAAGAGTGGGATATGGCCTTTGTTCTTAGTGGATGTGAGGCGCTTGAATTGGCGAGAAAAGAGCATTTTGATGCTGTGGTCTGTGATATGCGCATGCCCGGTATGGATGGTATAGAGCTTCTAAATAACCTGGCCTCTCTCCAACCTGATCTAATACGCATTGTGTTGTCGGGACATTCGGACAGAAGTATGGATATGCACTCAGCTGTGCTTACCCACCAGTACCTGGCAAAGCCTTGTGATATTGAGATCTTAAAGGCAGTGCTGACACGTGCTCTTCATCTCCGGGACGCACTTACCAATGAACGGTTGCAAAGCCTAGTGACCGGCATGAGCTTTCTGCCCAGCCTGCCTGCCATATATAAAGAACTGACTGAGCGGATGCAATCGCCCAATGCCACAATCCGGGAGATTGGAGACATCCTTGCTAAGGATCCTGCCATGACAGCAGCGATCCTCAAGATGGTGAATTCAGCCTTTTTTGGTATTGGCCGGCATGTTTCCAGCCCGACAGAAGCGGCAACACTGCTGGGGATGAACATGCTCAAGGCACTCGCCCTTTCTGTTGGAATATTCTCTCAATTCAATGCATCACAGTTCAAAGTTGAGGATTTTTCAATCGATACCTTGTGGCGGCACAGCCAGGCAGTTGCTGCTCTCGCCAAACAGATTGCCCAAGCTGAAGGCTGTGAAAAGGAGTTCATTGAAAATTGTCTGGTGGCGGGGCTATTGCATGATATCGGTATATTGGTTTTGGCAGAGAATGTTCCTGATGACTTTATCCGCTGTAATAGGCTGATGACAGAGGAGGGAATGGATAGATATTCAGCTGAACATGAAATCTTCGGTGCGACACATGGCATGGTTGGAGCCTACCTGTTAGGCCTTTGGGGGCTTGATGATCAGGTAGTGGATGCGGTTGCTTTTCATCAATGCCCGACAGAAGCCCAGCACCCTACATTGAGCCCTCTTGCTATTGTCTATATTGCCGGTGCTCTGGATAAAGCAGAGTCCGATCAAGATCTGACCGCACCAGAGTCACCTCTTGATGCACATTATCTCCAGACAGTGGGGCTTAAAGCGGATCGCCTGGAGCATTGGCGGGCCTTGCAAATAGAGGCTGATGAGGCACTAGAACAGTGAATGATAAAGCTCTCTTTGTTGATGATGATCCCTATATTTTGGATGCTTTTCGCCGTCAATTCCGTAAAAAATTTGAGGTAAGTACAGCTCCCGGAGGAATGGAAGGGCTTGATCTGATCCAGCAATCCGGCCCCTTTGCGGTGGTTGTTGCAGATATGCGCATGCCAGGTATGGATGGCATCCAGTTCTTAAGGGAGGTGAGGAAACAGGCTCCGGATACGGTACGGTTGATGCTGACTGGCAATGCTGACCAGCAGACGGCGACGGATGCTGTCAACGAAGGCAGCGTCTTTCGTTTTCTAACCAAGCCATGCTCAGAAATAGTGCTTGCTAATGCGTTGGAAGCTGGCGTTGAGCAGTACCGTCTCATTACAGCTGAACAAGAGCTACTTGAGGGTACTCTAAATGGAGCTATTAAGCTCCTGACCGATATCCTCTCTCTGGTGGCGCCGAGTGCTTTTGGCCGCGCCATGGTTCAGCGTGATATGGCCCGTAAACTAGCTCAGGCCTTAACAATCAGCAATACCTGGGACATTGAGTTGGCTGCCATGCTCTCTAATATTGCTGCAGTCACTATTCCACCTGAAACCCTCGTCAAGGCCTACTCAAAAGAACCGCTCTCGGTGAGTGAGCGGCGGATGGTCTCTCAACTGCCAAAGGTCAGCAGTGATCTACTCGCCAATATCCCACGGCTCGATAAGGTTGCCAGGATTGTGCTCTATCAGCAGAAAAATTTTGATGGCACTGGATTTCCTGCTGATAAATCAACGGGTGATACGATACCGTTGGAGAGTCGCATTCTTCGTGTGGTCAGCAAGCTAAGCCGATTGCAATCTCATGGTCTCTCTAATAGTGCTGCCCTGGAGCAGATGGGGAAGAAAAGTGGCAAGTATGATCCAAGGATCCTGCAAGCCGCCGCAATGCTGCAGGCCGACGAGGAGGGTGCCAGGGTTGCCCTCCCCATTGATGTAAGCATCGCAGAGCTTAGGCCCGGGCAGGTTCTCGTCTCTAATATTGAATCACTGGAGGGGCAGTTAATATTTAGTGCTGGGCATGCACTCACTGCCACCATCGTACACAAACTCCAAAATTATGCTGCACTCTCAAAGATAAAAGAGCCCATCCAGGTGACTATTCCGGTGGAAGAAGATGAAGCAGAGACAGAGACATGAGCATTGTTTTTCTTGATAACTGCGATAACTTCAACTGATATAGAAAATTATATGGAATGCAGCTGGAGTGGAGTGTAATGACATCCTGAAACCTCTTTTCTAATTCTATAAAAAATAACTTCACTGCGATTAAAATTGAAAACGTCTAAGAAAAAACAGAAAAACAGATCACAGCAGGAACGCATAGAGCGCTTCATCGATGCCTTCACTCAGCATCTGGTTGCAACCACTGCACAAAATAGGGATAACGCGACTGATCTTGCCAGGTATACAGCTCTTGCTCATGCAACCCGGGATCGCATTATCTCTAAGTGGATCAATACCCAAGAGAGCTATTACCGGAAGAATCCCAAAAGAGTCTATTACTTCTCCCTGGAATACTTGATGGGCAGAACATTGGGAAATGCCTTGCTTAATACCGGTCTCAGCAATGAGGCAGAAGAGGCTCTAGCTCAACTGGGTCTCTCACTTGAGGAGTTATCTGAACAGGAGTGGGATGCTGGGCTGGGTAATGGCGGATTGGGTCGACTTGCAGCCTGTTTTCTGGATTCCATGGCTACATTGGAGCTTCCGGCCTATGGCTATGGTATGCGCTATGAATATGGGCTTTTTCGGCAATCCATTAAAGATCAGCAGCAGAGAGAAGGGCCGGACTCCTGGTTGCGCTATGGCAATGTCTGGGAATTTATACGGCCACAGGGTCTGGAGCTAGTGAAGTTCTATGGGCGTATTCGCACCTTTCATGATGAGAATGGCCGTGAGCATACTGAGTGGGTGGGTACTGATGATGTGGTGGCATTGCTGCATGATGTTCCCATTCCAGGCTACATGACAGATACCGTGAATACCTTAAAGCTCTGGTCAGCCAAATCCTCACGGGAATTTGACCTGGAGACCTTTAATGCAGGTGATTACATTGGAGCTATTGTCGATAAACACCAATCTGAGGTGATCTCCAAAGTTCTCTATCCCAATGACAGCTTCCAGGAGGGAAGAGAGCTGCGCCTTAAGCAACAATACCTCATGGTGTCAGCCTCAATGCAGGATATCATCAGCCGGCATCAACGGTGTGGTGATAGCCTGCATAAACTGCATGAAAAAATGACTATCCAGCTCAATGACACTCACCCCACTATTGCTATCCCTGAGCTGATGCGGATTCTGCTGGATTTGCATGATTTTGACTGGGATCCGGCATGGGAGGTTGTTACCAAGACCTTTGCTTACACTAATCATACTGTTTTGCCGGAGGCTCTTGAAGTGTGGCCGGTTCCACTGTTGGCTCATGTGCTGCCACGGCACATGCAGATTATCTATGAGATTAACCGGCGTCATCTTGATGCTGTGAAGGCGCGTTATCCCGGTGATACGGATCGCCTGCAGAGAATGTCGATTATTGCAGAGGGGTCTCCCAAAGGGGTACGCATGGCCCATCTTGCCATTGTGGGCAGCTTCTCCCTCAATGGTGTTGCAAAGCTACATTCACAACTGTTACGCACACGGGTCTTCAGTGATTTCTATGATTTTTCTCCGCAGAAATTTAACAACAAAACCAATGGTATTACGCCGCGCCGTTGGCTGCGCAAGGCAAATCCCAGTCTCTCTAAGCTTATCTCCAGCCGTATTGGTGAGGATTGGATAAAAGATCTGGATCAGCTGCGCAGGCTTGAACCTCTGGCTGATGATGCGCAATTCCTAACGGAGTGGGGTGAAATCAAAGCGGAGAATAAGCGGGCACTTGCAGTGGTTATTCATCAGTTAACGGGGGCTGATGTCAATCCAGACTCTCTATTTGATGTGCAGGTAAAACGTATCCATGAATACAAGCGGCAACTGCTTAACCTGCTGCATGTTATTACGCTCTATAACCGGATTCGTTCAGGCCATACTAAGGACATTGTTCCTCGTACCGTTATCTTTGCCGGGAAGGCTGCGCCAGGTTACCTGCGTGCAAAAGAAATTATCTATTTGATCAACAGTGTTGCCACCAAGATCAATAATGACCCTGCTGTGGGTGATCTGCTTAAGGTGGTTTTTCTTCCCAATTATGGGGTGTCGCTGGCTGAAAAGATCTTTCCTGGTTCAGACCTTTCGGAACAGATCTCAACAGCGGGTATGGAGGCATCTGGTACAGGTAATATGAAGTTTGCACTTAATGGAGCGCTAACTATTGGAACCCTCGATGGTGCAAATATTGAGATTATGGAAGAAGTTGGAGAGGAGAATATCTTTATCTTTGGTCTTTCTGAAGCTGAGATTACTGAGCTTAGGCGCTGTGGTTATGCACCTCAGGAATATTATAAGAACGATATGGAGCTGCAGCAGGCGTTGGATCAGATTCGAGATGGTTTCTTTTGTCCAAACAGTCCCAACCAATTTGCGCCTCTCTTTCATAGTTTGATCAATGAAGGAGACTACTACTGCTGTATTGCAGATTATCGAGCCTATATAGATTGCCAGGAGCGAATGGCTCAAGTCTATAAAAACTCACATCAGTGGCACCGAATGGCACTCCTTAATGTGGTGCGTATGGGCAAGTTTTCTTCTGATAATGTTATCCGAAACTATGCAGAAGATATCTGGAAGGTTGCGTCCTGTCCGGTTAGCTCGGGTTAATTTGCCAAGTAGAAGTTATGGCTTTTTTGAATTGTCCTACAGCTTTACTTTAGGTCATCCAGTGGGCGTGGCTGTGCAATGTGGTAACCCTGGGCATAATCCACCTTCAGTTTGTGCAGCAGCTGTAGGATCTCTTGGTTTTCGACAAACTCGGCAACGGTTTTTTTACCCATCACCTGCCCAATTTCACTGATAGATTTCACCATGGCTTGGTCAAAGTTATCGATGTCCATGTTTTTTACAAAAAGGCCATCGATTTTAAGGATATCTACCGGTAGATTCTTTAGGTAGGCAAAGGATGAGAGTCCACTGCCAAAATCGTCCAAGGCAAAAAGAAATCCCTTGGACTTCAGTTCCTTAATAAAGCTTATAGTGTGGTTCAAATGAGCGATAGCTGCTGTCTCCGTTACTTCAAAGCAGATCTTCGCTGGCGGGATGGCGGCGTGATCAAAGGTGGTGAGAATAAAGTTAAGCATATCCTTATCGCTAAAGGAGAGCCCGGAGAGGTTGATATTACAAAGTGATAGTTTTTCAAGTCTCTCTGGATTGCTGCTTAGCCAATCCGCTGCGTGTTGAATGACCCACCGATCCAGTTTGGGTGAGAGGTAGTAGTTTTCAGCAGCGGGCAGGAATTCACCTGGTGGGATAATCTCTCCATTCTCGCCCAGCATCCTAATCAGCAGTTCATAATGTTCACCTTCACAGGTATTGTTGGTGATAGGTGCGATGGTCTGATAATAGAGACAAAAATGGTTCTTTTGTAGTGCTTCGTTGATACGGTTTACCCACTGTACCTCATTCATTCGATCGGTCATCTCCGGATCGCTGGCATCGCCCACATGAATAATATTGCGGCCTTGATTCTTGGCTACATTGCAGGCTGTCTCTGCGGCACTCAGTACGGCAGCAACACTTATACTGTTTTGGTTAATAGGTGCCAGGCCGATGCTGATACAGATATCAAACTGTTTGTCCTCCCACTTAAACTGAAAGTGTTTCAGCTTTTTGTGGCGCTCGGTGATGATTCTTGTTGCTTCCTCTAAAGGGCAATTTGCCAGCATGATGCCAAACTCATCGCCTGCAAGTCGTGCCAACAGATCGCCATTGCGCTGTTGTGATGCCAGCTGTTGCGCCAACTGCCGTAGTAGCTCATCCCCTGCGATATGACCGCAGGTATCATTGATTATGTGGAATTGGTCTACATCGAGAAATCCAAGTGCGTGTTCTCTGCCTTCACGCTGTGCTGACTCAAGAAAGGGTTGTAGTTGAGCCTCAAAAGTGTGTCTGTTAGCTAAACCAGTGAAAAGGTCATGTTTGGATTGGTAAGAGAGCTTTTCAGCTAATCCTTGTATCTCGGCAGAGCTCTGTGCCAAACGTTTTGCTACCTTTACGGTTTGCAGGTATTGGGAGATGCCTGACTCTATGACTACAGCCACATCTTCTGGACTGCATGGTTTATTCAAGAACTTAAATACTTGCCCCTGATTAACTGCGTCCACCGCTACTTTCTGGTCTGCATAGCCAGTCAACATGATGCGCACAGTATCTGGAGCAAACTTCTTCAATATCGTCAGCAGCTTCATGCCATCCATACCCGGCATGCCCATATCTGAAATGACGACTGCATAGGGGCCATTTGTCGCAATGAGTTCAAGCGCCTCGATACCGCTCAAGGCTGTATCCATTTGAAACTGCTTGTGCAGGTTACGCTTATAGGCGGAGAGCACATTGGGTTCATCATCCACAAAGAGAACCTTGTTTACCACGGTTACCTCCTTATTTATTTATTTTGGATCCGATTCTATAGTGTAGTTTGTATTGGTAATTATGCTTTTGGGGCCTCTGTTGCTATATGAAATGATGAGTAGTAGCTATAGCCATAAATTTTGATAAAGGGTAAAAATGGACTTTTTGCTGTTGCATTATTGAATAATAAGTAATGGTTTAATGCTGAGATAGGGAGTGCTTTACAGATCTAACGACAAGCAATAACAATTCATGGTAAAGCGTTGGCTCAACAGAAATAACACTTTTATTCCCCAACTGTTGACCTATACTGGCTGCATGTGAGGCTGTTTTATGCTCTTTGATTGCTATTGGATGCAGAGGGCTAATATCTATAACTCAAATACATAGTTGGCCATGGAAAATACTATTGAACCAGCCCTATATGGGCCAAATCTTACCTTTATTGCTGAGCTTTATGCTCGGTATCTAAAAAATCCAGAGACCGTTGATTCCAGTTGGAATCTGTTTTTTTCTCAACTGGGAGATGATGAGTCGGCTGTATTACAGGATCTATGTGGAGCCAGTTGGGCCTCATCCTGTTCGAGTGTGGTTGAAACTGATGCCGACCCAAAAGCTGAAGTTGTAACTGCGTTTTCATCATCATCTCCAAATGAAATTGAATACCCCAGTCGTAAGGCAACGCTCCACTCGATTAGAGCATTGATGCTAGTGCGTGCGTATCGTGCACGAGGACATCTAAATGCCACCTGTGATCCACTTAAATTGGGTGGTAAAGATGTTCATCCTGAATTGGACTATAAAAGTTATGGGTTTACGGATGCAGATCTGGATGAGCCTATCTTTATTGATCATGTGTTGGGCTTAGAACATGCCACTCTGCGGGAGATTATTCAGATTTTGCAGGAGACCTATTGTGGCAATATTGGTGTTGAATTTCTGCATATTCAAGACCCTGATCAGAAGGCATGGATTCAGCGCCGCATAGAGGGTATTCATAATCAGACATCGTTCACTGAGAAGGGTAAGGGTGCGATTTTAGAGCGCCTGATTGAAGCAGAGGGGTTTGAGCAATTTCTGCATACCAAACATACGGGCACCAAGCGTTTTGGTTTGGATGGTGGAGAGAGTTTGATTCCAGCGATGGAGCAGATCCTTAAACGGGGTGGGCAGCTTGGGGTTAAAGAGGTGGTCATTGGTATGCCGCATCGTGGCCGACTCAATGTGCTGGCCAATGTAATGCATAAACCCTATAAGGCGATCTTTGCTGAATTTCTAGGTCGTTCCTCTCACCCGGAAGAGGCTCAAGGTTCAGGTGACGTGAAATACCATCTAGGTACCTCGGCTGATCGTGAGTTTGATGGCAATCTTATCCATCTGTCGTTAACAGCCAACCCCTCACACCTTGAAGCGGTTAATCCTGTTGTATTAGGTAAGGTGCGGGCAAAACAGACACATAATAGTGATACTGAACGACAACATACAATGGGGTTATTGTTGCACGGGGATGCTGCCTTTGCCGGACAAGGGTTGGTCTCCGAATCACTGGATCTTGCTCAGTTAAAAGGGTATCTAACCGGTGGAACTATTCACTTTATTGTTAACAATCAAATCGGTTTCACCACCAGCCCCACCTATTCACGTTCTTCGCCCTATCCCTCTGATGTGGCGAAAATGACGCAAACCCCCATCTTTCATGTCAATGGTGATGACCCAGAATCAGTAGTGCATGTTGCCAGGATTGCCACAGAGTTTCGGCAGGAGTTTAAGCACGATGCGGTCATCGATATGTTCTGTTATCGACGTTACGGACATAATGAAAGTGATGAGCCATCTTTCACTCAGCCGCTTATGTATCGTGCTATTGATAAACATAAAACGACCAGTCAAATCTATGCTGAACAGCTGATCAGTGAAGGAACTCTAACCAGAGAACAGACAGATCAGATGGTAGGGGATTTCAAGGCGCGGCTGGAACAGGACTTTTTAGCAGCAGATGACTACCAGCTTGATAAGGCTGACTGGCTGGAAGGGAAATGGGAAGGTCTCAGCATACTCCAGGAAGAGGAGGAATTTCGCAATGATGCGACTACAGTCCCCATTGACCAACTGAAACAGATTGGTGCTGCATTGATCCGGCAACCTGAAGGTGTAGCGCTGCACAGTAAGATACTCCGGCTGTTTAAAAACAAACAAAAGATGTTTGAATCGGGTGAGGATTTTGACTGGGCGACAGCTGAGGCATTGGCCTTTGGTTGCTTGCTGTGTGAACAGATCCCCATACGCTTGTCAGGGCAGGACTCAGGCCGCGGCACCTTCTCACATCGCCATTCCGTATTGGTAGATCAGGAAAATGAACAGCGTTATCTTCCACTGAATCATCTTGCTGATCAGCAGGCCCATTATGAGGTGATCGACAGCCCACTTTCAGAAGCGGCAGTACTGGGTTTTGAATACGGTTACACCCTCTCTGAGCCCAATGCACTGGTAATCTGGGAGGCGCAGTTTGGTGACTTTGCCAATGGTGCCCAAGTGATTATCGATCAATTCATCAGCTCGGGTGAATCAAAATGGCTGCGGATGTCCGGGCTGGTTATGTTGCTGCCACACGGTTATGAAGGGCAGGGGCCAGAGCACTCATCAGCCCGACTGGAGCGCTACCTTCAGCTCTGTGCGGAAGATAATATCCAGGTGGTCAACCTATCAACACCGGCCAACTATTTTCACGCCTTGCGACGACAGGTGCACCGTAACTTTCGTAAGCCACTGATTGTGATGGCTCCAAAATCACTGCTGCGGCATAAGCTATGTGTTAGCACGCTGGCTGAGATGGGGCCGGATTCAGCCTTTCATCGAGTGATAGGAGAGAGTGAATTTCTGGTGGCAGATGACAAGGTCAGGCGTGTTGTGCTCTGCACCGGTAAAGTCTATTACGATCTGTTGCAAGAACGCCAAAATCAAGGCATTGATGATGTTGCCATCATACGGGTAGAGCAACTCTATCCCTGGCCAAGAGATAGCCTGGTTGAGGCGGTTAAGCGCTACAGCAATGCAGAGCTGATCTGGTGTCAGGAAGAACCTGCCAATATGGGTGCTTGGCTGTTTGTTATGCCGCGTCTGCAATTCATATTGGATGCCATCAATTGTGCCAATGATCGTCCTATCTTTGTTGGGCGCAAGGCTACAGCCTCTACGGCCAGTGGTTCTATGGCTAAGCATCTTGAAGAACAGCTGCTGCTGGTGGAGCAGGCGTTGAGTTGGTCATTGGCTGATCTACAGCAACCCTTTCGGCGAGCCACACCACTTGGCAGCTTGGCTCAACCTTCTGAATAAAAAATCTGATCGAGGAAATCATGGAGATAGAGATAACAGTACCTACCATTGGTGAATCGATAACTGAAGCGACAGTGCTGAAGTGGCTGAAATCTGTTGGTGAAGTTGTGGCACAGGATGAGCCGCTGCTGGAGCTGGAGACAGATAAGGTATCCGTTGAGGTCAATGCGCCGGCTACGGGTGTGCTGAAAAGCATCATAGTTGATGAAGGTGAAGACGTTGCCATAGGTGCGGTGTTGGGGATGATTGCTGAGGGTGCGGTAGCGGATGCTGCAATAGTAGAGAGTGTTCCTTCAGCAACAGAACCCAAAGCTGTGCAACTGACAGCTGAAGAGGAGGTGCTGATGCCTGCTGTTCGTCGGTTGGTAGATGAGCATAAGCTTGACCCGGCTGCCATTCCAACCGCCGATAAAGATGGGCGGCTCACTAAAGGTGATGTACTGGCTTATCTTGAATCTGCAAAGGAAGAACCGACACCTGTGCGTGCAGCTACCGCCAGTTCTGCATCTGCTGCAACTCCAGCCCCGGTTGAAGCCTCTATAGTTTCTGCCCCCCGTGAAGAGCGTGTGCGTATGACACGCCTGCGTCAGCGTATGGCTGAGCGCCTGAAAGATGCCCAAAATACAGCAGCCATGCTGACCACCTTCAATGAGGTGGATATGACAGCCAGCATGGCGATGCGCAGTCGTTATAAAGAGGTGTTTGAAAAAAAATATGGTGTGCGAATTGGTTTTATGTCGCTCTTTGCCAAGGCTTGTGTGATTGCCTTGCAGGAGTTTCCTGCGATCAATGCCCAAATTGAAGGCAACGAGATTGTCTATAAAAACCACTATGATATCGGCGTGGCTGTAGGCTCTGGCCAGGGGCTGGTAGTGCCGGTAGTGCGCGGTGTAGAGCATCTCAACTTTGCAGAGATAGAGAGCAAGATCCGTGAGTTGGCTGACAAAGCCAAGACGGGACAGCTGACACTTGATGAACTGCAAGGCGGCACCTTTACCATCACCAATGGCGGCATTTATGGCTCTATGATGTCGACCCCCATCCTTAATAGCCCCCAGTCTGGTATCCTAGGCATGCATAACATCACCCAGCGTGCCATGGTAATGCCTGATGGCGCTATTCAGGCTCGCCCCATGATGTATCTGGCCCTCTCCTATGATCACCGCATTGTAGATGGGCGTGAAGCAGTGGGTTTTCTGGTTCGCATAAAAGAGTGCATTGAGGATCCACAACGCATGTTGCTGGAAGCCTGATTTGGTTTATAAAACCACGGCGTATTACGAACTATCAAAATTTAGAGAACTACAAAATGAGTGAGAACAGATTCGACCTGATCGTAATCGGCGGCGGGCCAGGCGGCTATGTGGCTGCTATTCGGGCTGCCCAATTAGGGATGAAGGTCGCCTGTGTCGATAAGCGTGGCGTACCGGGCGGTACCTGCCTGAATGTTGGATGCATTCCATCCAAAGCGCTTCTGCAATCTACGCACCACTACGAGCATGCAGCCAAGGATTTTGCGGCCCATGGTATTCAAACGGGTTCACTGGAAATGAATACAGCTACCATGATGGCGCGCAAAGATAAGGTGGTAATGGATCTCACCAAAGGTATCGAATTTCTCTTCAAAAAAAATAATGTCACCTATTTCAAAGGGGCCGGTGAACTGGTTGCTCCCGATCAGGTAAAGGTTCTGCTGTTGGATGACAGTGATGAGCAGATGATCTGTGCCACCAATATTCTGATTGCTACGGGTTCCGAAGTCGCACCACTAGCTGGTCTTGAAATTGATGAAGAGCGTATTGTTTCCAGTACAGGAGCGCTTAGCCTTGAACAGGTGCCCAGTAGTCTGGTTGTTATTGGTGGTGGTGTTATCGGTTTAGAGCTGGGTTCAGTGTGGCGACGCCTGGGTGCGGATGTTACCGTTGTAGAGTTCATGGATACCCTGCTGCCCGGTATGGATCAGGATGTCCGTAAACAGATGCAGCGCAGTATGAAAAAACAGAAGATGAAGCTTAAACTTTCAACCAAGGTGACATCTGCAGCTGTGAACTCTGATGGTGTTCAGCTCAACTTAGAATCAGTTAACACGGGTGCAGTCGAAACCTTACAGGCAGACATTGTATTGGTAGCGGTTGGCCGTCGGCCTTATACCTCAGGATTAGGTTTGCAGCAGGTTGGCGTAGCGTTGGATGAACGAGGCTTTATCGATGTAGATGAGGGTTTTAAAACCAATGTTGATGGAATCTATGCTGTAGGTGATGTCATTGGTGGTGCAATGCTAGCCCACAAAGCAGAGGAGGAGGGGGTTGCCCTGGCTGAACATCTGGCAGGTAAATCTGGCCATGTAAATTATGGTGCTATTCCTGGCATTGTCTATACCTGGCCTGAAGTGGCCAGCGTCGGTCGTACTGAAGATAGTCTAAAACAAGAAGGCGTTGCCTATAATGTAGGCAAATTCCCTTTCAGCGCCAATGCACGCGCACGCTGCAATGGTGACACCGAAGGTTTCGTGAAAATACTGGCAGATGCAGCAACAGACCGGGTACTGGGTGTGCATATAGTAGGCCCACATGCCGGTGATCTGATAGCCGAAGCCGTAATGGCCATAGAAGTAGGCGCGTCAGCAGAAGACATTGCCCGCACCTGCCATGCCCATCCCAGTATGGGTGAGTCCTTAAAAGAGGCGGCTATGGATGTGGATGGAAGGGCAATTCATATCTAATTAAAACTGTGGGTTGTAACAACTCAGGTTTGGTCTTGCAGCTATCGCTAGATGTTACGTGACGGGTTTCGACCCAGACTAATGGAATGGTCGCCCCTTCCTAACACGGCATCTAAGTGCCAAAGTGGAAATGCGAATTACCACTAACCAGAAGAGGCGACCGAGATGAAAATTACAACTGTTGGCATCGAC
>Ga0316192_10000198_pt1 | contig 42178 bp, 33 predicted proteins | sample MerIslwburrow_MG_FD_204931 | JGI IMG/M metagenome (GOLD analysis project Ga0316192, IMG submission 204931) | Coastal sediment microbial communities from Maine, United States - Merrow Island worm burrow | ecosystem: Environmental > Aquatic > Marine > Coastal > Sediment | place: USA: Maine...
GTAACTACGGAATTCCAGGCATCATTGATTACAATTTGGATGTCATGCTTGGAGAACTCAAATGGAACACGCCCTGCGATTAAGTGGGCGACCAAGGAGAGTTCCTGATGATATTGCTTCAGGTAATCGCCCGCAGTATACGCCTTTTCCAATCTGCTGATGGCTTTATCTGTATCGCCTGCCTGGGCTGAGCTAAGCGCCATTTCCAGATAAGATAGAACCTGGTGGGCTTTGGTTCCTGTCTCATGCTGCAGGCTGGAGAGAAAATCAAGAACGGCTTTTTCTGATTGTTTGGCCCTATCTTTCTGCTTTGTTATTTCCTGATGTTGTTGTTCTATGAGAGTCAGGTCTCTGTAGGCGCGTAGTGAGGTGGTTACAGCAGCGGTAAGACCTTGAGGTGTAGTGCAGTCTTTGGTTAGATAGCCATCAATCTCATAGTCAAATATGATTCTTTGTTCTGGAAAATCTCCTGTTCTTCCAGTCCTAAAAATGATGCGGGTCATTTTGTTGCCTGCTTCATCTCTGATGTACTTGGCAAGATCAAATCCGGCGTATTCTGTTTCCATCATGATGTCGAGTAAAACTAAAGCGGCATCGTCATGTTTATCAATCCACTCTTTGACTCCATCTGTGGAGAAAGCAGAATGAAGCTCTAGAGGGCGACCATCAAACAGGAGGCTTTCTAATATACAGTATGTGACTGAGTGAACTTCTTTGTCATCATCAGCTATTAATATTTTCCATGGAACTTGTGTTATTTGTGGTTGGTTACCTATCTCTCGTTCTATTTTGGTGGTTAATATTTTTCTATCGGTTACAAAATGGCTGTTTTGCGCATCTATTACCTGTTTGTAATTTAGCGCCTCTTGAACAGCTAATGCCAAGGCATTGGATTCTGGAACCAAGGGTTTGGTTATGAAGTTTATGCCGCCCAGTTGTATAAAACGTATTGCAAGACCAATGGATGGAAAGGCCGTTAGCATAATGACAGGTAGATCACTGTCAATGGCGTGAATTTTTTGGAAGGTTGTTACGCCATCTATGCCAGACATTATGTTATCTGTGATGGCAAGCGCTATCCCATGCTTAGTTTGGTGTTTTTCAAAATAGGCTACTGCTGCTTCACCTGAGTTCAATGCAACAGCCTCATACCCATAGGATTCCAGGTAGATTTTTAGGAGGTCTCGTACGGTTGTGTCGTCGTCAATGATGAGTATTTTTTGTGTCATGGGTTGTTTATTACATCCTGTTTTAAAGCCCAAGCTTTAGCTTGCAATACTGCGCTGTTCTTTATTTTCTTGATCTGTTTGGTATGAGGTATCTACTTGCAGTTTTCCTGAACCTGTTTTTTTGCGGCGGTGATTTTTTCCTGCCGAGCCTCTTTAGTGATATATCGGTATTCACCATCTGGTCCTTTTTGACGAGCGCGAGCGCGAGCGTGAGGGCGGCTTGTTAGGGTAGCCAGATTTTTTTGTGCGGCTTCACAGTTGCTTTTTTGCCTTTTAGATACTTCTTTTTGCTCGGTGGCTTCTTTTTTCTTAAGCTCCCGATCCTCTTTTAGATCCTCAAGCATTTGCCTTTGCGCATCTAGTTTGCGTTGTGCTTCTTCGGGTGAGATGGCGGGTGGTGGCGGTGGCTTTATTTCAGTGGCAGCGCCTGATGGAGGCGGCTTTTGTGAGTAGACGGTTACGCCATTTTCGTCTACCCAGCGGTAGCTTTTGGCTATCAGTGGGGCGCTGATAAAAAGAGCGATTGAGGTCAGTATTAAAAACCTTATTTTAAACATATGTAATTGATTTTCCGAAAGACTGATAATTAATTATGTGCCAACAGGGTGAGATATCAAGTTTTTCCTTGGATAACAACGCATGGAGGCAGATTTCAGATGAATGATGCTGTTACCCCTGGTTTTATAATGAATCACCTTGACCAGGATAGGGCTAGTTTAGTAGGCTGTTGAGTTCGACTATTTTCAGTATTTTTATGTCATTGCGGTGATTTAGAGGCCGTTGGGAGAGTATTAACGTGGAATTGAGTGGCGCCGAGATTCTTGTCCAGTGTTTAAAGGATGAGGGTGTCGAACATCTGTTTGGGTACCCGGGAGGGGCCGTTCTGCATATCTATGACGAAATCTTCAAGCAAGATGAACTTCGTCATATTCTGGTGCGGCATGAGCAGGGTGCGGTGCACGCTGCTGATGGTTATGCGCGCGCAACGGGCAAGCCTGGCGTGGCGCTGCTGACCTCTGGTCCAGGGGCTACCAATGGCGTAACCGGCATTGCAACAGCCTATTGCGATTCTATTCCTATGGTCGTAATCACCGGCCAGGTGCCTACGCCATTTATCGGAAGCGATGCCTTTCAAGAGGTGGATACCCTTGGTATCACCCGTCCCTGTGTGAAACACAACTTTCTGGTAAAGGATGTACGTGATTTGGCAGAGACAATGAAGAAGGCCTTCTACATCGCAACCTCTGGTCGTCCTGGCCCGGTTGTGGTTGATGTGCCTAAGGATGTCACCGATCCCAATATCAAGATCCCGTACAGCTATCCCAAGAGCATCAAGATGCGCTCTTATAATCCGGTGAAAAAAGGGCATCTGGGGCAGATCAAAAAAGCGGTTGACCTGATTCTTTCTGCCAAGCGCCCAGTCATCTACTCAGGTGGAGGTGTTGTAACAGGTGATGGTGCAGCTGAGTTGACCGATCTGGTGCGGGAGATGAACCTGCCTATCACCAGTACCCTGATGGGGCTGGGTGGTTACCCAGGTACAGACAAGCAGTTCCTTGGCATGCTGGGTATGCACGGTACCTATGAAGCCAACATGGCGATGCACGACTGCGATGTGCTGATTGCTATTGGCGCTCGTTTTGATGATCGCGTAACCGGCAAGATCAAGGATTTCTGTCCCGACGCCAAAATCATCCATATTGATATCGATCCGGCCTCTATCTCCAAAAATGTTCGGGTTGATATTCCAATCGTTGGCCCGGTGAAGAGTGTGCTGGCCGATATGGTCAAGGTCGCCAGAGAGCACAAAGACCAACCGAATAAAGAGGCACTGGAGCAGTGGTGGTCTCAGCTTGAGAAATGGCGTGCGGTGAATTGCCTCAAGTACAACACCAAAAATGGACGGATCAAACCGCAGTTTGCCATTGAGATGCTGCATAAGGTCACCAATGGTGATGCGATTGTCGCTTCAGATGTAGGGCAGCACCAGATGTGGGCAGCGCAGTATTATCAGTTTGATAAGCCGCAGCAGTGGCTTACCTCAGGTGGTCTGGGCACTATGGGCTTTGGTCTGCCGGCGGCCATGGGTGCAAAAGTAGCTCACCCTGATAAGGATGTGGTCTGCATTACCGGCGATGGCAGTATCCAGATGAATATCCAGGAGCTGGCCACCTGCAAGCACTTTGGTCTGCCAGTGGTTGTGCTGCTGCTTAACAATGGCTTCCTCGGCATGGTGCGTCAATGGCAAGAGTTTTTCTACGACAAGCGTTATTCTGAGGTGACGGTAGAAGCGCAGCCGGATTTCGTTAAACTTGCAGAAGCCTACGGCCATGTGGGTATGCGGGTAGAAAAAGCAGAAGATCTTGAAGGGGCGCTACGTGAAGCGCTGGCGATGAAAGATAAGCTGGTATTTCTGGATGTGGTCGTTGATCCTGGCGAAAATGTTTACCCTATGATTGTGGCTGGGAAAGGGCATCATGAGATGCAACTCTCCCCTGATTGTGAGCTCTCCTAATGAGACATATTATTTCGATTTTGATGGAAAATGAGGCGGGAGCACTCTCTCGTGTAGCAGGGCTGTTTTCGGCGCGTGGTTACAATATTGAGTCGCTTACTGTGGCGCCAACGGAAGACCCAACTCTCTCCCGTATGACTCTGGTGACCCGAGGCAATAATGAGATCATCGAGCAGATCACCAAGCAGCTGCACAAGCTGATCGAGGTGGTCAAGCTGGCAGATCTTTCCGAGGGTGTGCATATCGAACGAGAGATGATGCTGATCAAGGTGCAGGCCAAAGGTGCTCACCGTGAAGAGATCAAGCGCCTGGTGGATATCTTTCGGGGCAATATTATTGATGTCACCGATACCAGCTACGTCATTGAGATGACAGGTAATTGCGATAAGCTGGACGCCTTCATCGGGGCTGTGCACGAGGATCTGATCGTTGAGACGGTTCGCACTGGCCCATCCGGCATCGCCCGTGGTGCCAAAGGGCTGTCGCTCTAAATTTTTTAAATCTAACTATTGAAACAAAACCAAAAGGCAAACTTCATGAGCATGAATATCTACTATGACAAAGACGCTGACCTCTCCCTGATTCAGGGTATGAAGGTAAGCATTATCGGCTACGGCTCTCAGGGACACGCCCATGCCAACAACCTGAAGGACTCAGGCGTTGATGTCACGGTGGGCCTGCGTACAGACTCTTCCTCTGTGGCTAAGGCTGAAAACTCTGGTCTAAAGGTTGCTTCTGTTGCTGAAGCAGTTGCCAGTGCTGACCTGGTCATGATTTTGACCCCAGATGAGTTCCAGTTCCAACTCTACAAAGAAGAGATTGAACCCAACCTGAAGCAAGGTGCAACCCTCGCTTTTGCTCATGGTTTTAGCATCCTCTACAACCAGGTTGAGCCACGTGCTGATCTGGATGTCATCATGGTCGCCCCTAAGGCTCCGGGCCACACCGTTCGCAGTGAGTTTGTTAGAGGCGGTGGTATCCCTGATCTTATCGCTGTGCACCAGGATGTATCTGGCAAAGCCAAAGAAGTTGCGCTCTCTTATGCCTCAGGTGTGGGTGGTGGTCGTACCGGTATCATCGAGACCACATTCAAAGATGAGACCGAAACCGACCTGTTTGGTGAGCAAGCTGTGCTCTGTGGTGGTTGTGTTGAACTGGTTAAGGCTGGTTTTGAGACCCTGGTTGAAGGTGGTTACGCCCCTGAAATGGCCTACTTCGAGTGTCTGCATGAGCTGAAGCTGATTGTTGACCTGATGTACGAAGGCGGCATCGCCGACATGAACTACTCCATCTCTAATAATGCAGAGTACGGTGAGTATGTTACCGGCCCTAAGGTCATCAATGAAGAGAGTCGTTGGGCGATGCGTGAAGCACTGGAAAATATTCAGAACGGTGAGTACGCCAAACGTTTTATTTTGGAAGGCCAAGCCAACTACCCTGAGATGACTGCACGTCGCCGCCAGAATGCTGCTCATCAAATTGAACAGGTCGGTGCGAGCTTGCGTTCTAGAATGCCTTGGATTACTGCTAATAAAATTGTAGATAAAGCCAAAAACTAAGCCAAAGTTGGTCTTAGCTATAAAGCCTCTCTTCTTGTTTGGGAAGAGGGGCTTTTTTATATATGACTATCTATCATGGCGAGCGTTATAATCTATTCAACTGTTGTGTCTCAGGATTGATAATGACTGAAGAGTTAACCGAAAAACCCAAGCTCAGGCGGCGCGGCATTTATCTGTTGCCCAATCTGTTTACCACAGCAACGCTATTTGGTGGGTTTTATGCCATTCTGGCAGCCATGAGCGGCCGCTTTGAAGCAGCAGCCATTGCGATCTTTATTGCCATGATTGCGGATGGTTTGGATGGTCGGGTAGCACGGATGACCAATACGCAGACTGATTTTGGTGCTGAGTATGACAGCCTGGCCGATATGGTGGCCTTTGGGTTGGCACCGGCTTTGGTAATGTACATGTGGGCGCTGAGTGGCTTGGGTAAGTTTGGCTGGTTGGCCGCTTTTGTCTATACCGCTGGTACAGCTCTACGCTTGGCACGTTTTAATACACAAGTCGGGATCGCGGATAAACGATATTTTCAAGGATTAGCCAGTCCAGCCTCTGCCGCTATTCTGGCCGGTGCTATTTGGGTGGGTGTGGAGCATGATCTTGCAGGGCAAGATGTTGCCTGGGTAGCCAGCTTTATTACATTGGCTTCTGGTTTGTTGATGGTAAGTAATGTTCGCTACTCCAGTTTTAAAGAGATTGATTTTCGTGACAAGATTCCATTTATTGTTTTGGTGGCAGTGATGCTGGGGTTTGCTGTTATCCTTTGGCAGCCATCGTTAGTGCTGTTCCTGATATTTTTGGGCTATGCGGTCTCAGGCCCCATTCTGACCTTGACCCAGCTAAAGCAGCGCAGGGCAGAACGTTCGGAAGGTAGTGCAGACGGAGATGATGGGTAGTTGGCAATATGCTGATCGTGGGTTATAGTTTTTATTAATGAACACTTCCTACCATAACAGGCCTGCACAACCAGATGTTCTCTCTGGAGAGGGTGTTCGTGCGCGCTTATTATTGGTATCCCACCTCCTACCTCTGCTGCGACTGCTGCCCTAGTGGGCAGATAATCCACTTTGCCCTGGCGAGGGCCCGCAGTACGCACCACACAGAATTGAACACCATTACCGGGCAAGCAGCACCCCCCCGGTAAAAATCGGAGCAGAACAGTGAATAACCCAGATCAATTAATTATTTTTGATACCACCTTGCGTGATGGTGAGCAGAGTCCTGGTGCCTCCATGACAAAGGACGAAAAAGTTCGCATCGCCAAGGCACTGGAGAAGATGCGGGTAGATGTCATTGAGGCAGGCTTTCCTATTGCCAGCCAGGGGGATTTTGAGGCAGTGCAGGCAGTGGCTCGCGCCATTACTGATAGTACGGTCTGTGGATTGGCACGTGCGTTGGAGAAGGATATTGACCGCGCTGCTGAGGCCTTAAAAGAGGCTGAGTCATTTCGTATCCACACCTTCCTCGCCACATCACCCATTCACATGCGGGAAAAATTGCGCATGCAGCCGGATGAGGTGGTTGAGCGGGCAGTGGCTGCCGTAAAGCATGCCCGACAGTACACCGATAATGTAGAATTTTCTCCTGAGGATGCCGGTCGCTCAGAGCCAGACTTTCTTTGCCGCATTTTAGAGGCGGTGATTGATGCGGGTGCCACAACCCTGAATATTCCCGATACGGTGGGGTATGCAGTACCGGAGCAGTTTGGGGCCTTGATTGGCGAGCTTATCGAGCGCATACCCAATTCAGATAAAGCGATATTCTCTGTGCACTGTCACAATGACTTGGGATTGGCTTCTGCCAACGCTCTGGCGGCAGTGATTAATGGTGCCCGGCAGGTTGAGTGCACCATTAACGGTCTGGGCGAGCGAGCCGGAAACTCTGCTTTGGAAGAGGTGGTGATGGCCGTCCGCACTCGTCGCGATCTGTTCCAGTGTGATACCCGTCTGGATACCACGCAGATTATGAACTGCTCACGCTTGGTCAGCGGCATCACGGGTTTTCCGGTGCAACCCAATAAATCGATAGTAGGTGCCAACGCCTTTGCCCATGAGTCTGGCATTCACCAGGATGGTGTGCTCAAGAGCCGTGAAACCTACGAGATCATGAGGGCTGAGGATGTGGGTTGGTCACAAAATCGCATGGTGCTGGGTAAACATTCAGGCCGCAATGCCTTTCGGGCACGTCTCAAGGAATTGGGTATTGTCTTTGAATCAGAGGAGGAGCTGAATGCCACCTTTACCCGATTCAAAGAGTTGGCTGACAAAAAGCATGAGATTTTTGATGAGGATATCCAGGCTCTGGTAACCGATACTTGCCTGACCGCTGAAAATGAACCTGTACAACTGGTTTCGCTCCTGGTCTGTTCAGAGACGGGAGAGACGCCCAATGCAACCATCGTCTTATCGATTGATGGTGAGGAGCATTCAGCCTCAGCAACAGGTGGTGGCCCAGTAGATGCAACCTATCGCGCCATCGAGAGTATTGTGGAGAGTGGTGCAGAGCTGCAGCTCTATTCAGTGAACAACATTACCAGTGGCACAGATTCTCAAGGTGAAGTTACTGTTCGACTGGAGAAGGGCGGGCGTATCGTCAATGGCCAGGGAGCAGATACCGATATTGTGATCGCTTCTGCCAAGGCTTATGTCAATGGCTGCAACAAAGTGATGCAGGTAGCAGCTAAGGGTAAACCCCAAGTCTGAAGTTCTCTGATGCAGATTGATAACGACTGAATGGCAATGGACGATCAGCTACGCAAAGCCTATCTTGATGCGATGGGGATTACTCAATGGGTAGTCCGTCAGCCTGAGCTATCAGAGATGGAGGTGACACCGGCTGTTGCAGCGCCTGCGGCACAGCCGGTGAAGCCTGAACCAATAGCTGTAAAGCCTGATGCTCCAGCTAAGCCAACACCTGAACCTCAGCAGATTGTTGAACCTATTACCCATGAAGAAGTACCGCCACCCTGGCTGACAGAAGCACCGCTGCCAGATGAGGAGTGGCATCCCGCTGAAAGTGAACCTGATGAGACTGAGCAGCATGCTCCTCGCTCCATTGTTGCTGATCTGGGGTGGGCCGCCTTGCAGCAACATATTGCTGCCTGCAGGCTTTGTGAGTTGCACCGCACTCGGACACAGACAGTATTTGGTGTAGGCAATCAAAAGTCTGATCTGTTGATTATCGGTGAGGCACCAGGGGCAGATGAGGATCGCCAGGGCGAACCCTTTGTGGGTAAAGCGGGTAAGCTGCTCAATGCGATGCTGAGGGCTATTGGTTTTGAGCGTGACCAGGTCTATATCGCCAATATCCTCAAGTGTCGGCCGCCGGGTAACCGAGATCCTCATGTTGAAGAGGCGCTGCATTGTGAACCCTATCTGATGCGGCAGATCGAACTGATTGCTCCTGAGGTTATTTTGGCCGTGGGTCGTGTTTCAGCCCAGAATCTTCTGAAATCAACTGATGCGGTGGGTCGCCTGCGTGGCCGGGTGCATCGCTTTGGTGCAAGTAATATCCCTTTGGTTGTTACCTATCACCCCGCCTATCTATTGCGCAGTCCTGAGCAAAAGGCAAAATCCTGGCAGGATCTGCAGCAGGCTCTCTCACTGCTGAAAAAATAACTCCTTATCTTGAATGCTATCCTGAAAGATTCTCAATTTCATATGCGTCCCATGCAGGATGGCGATATTGAAAAAGTTATGGCAGTGGAACTGCTGGCCTACGAATTTCCCTGGACGACAGGCAATATGCGTGACTGTCTAAAGTCTGGATATTGTTGCTGGGTTTATTTACAGGATGATCGCATCATAGGTTATGCCGTTATGTCGGTTGCAGCGGGGGAAGCCAACATCTTGAACCTCTGCATCCACCCTGATATGCAGGGGCATGGATTGGGAAGAAAGCTGATGGAGCAGCTGTTAATGCTTGCCCGCCAGCAGCAGGCTGATACAGTTTTTCTTGAGCTGCGTGCTTCCAATAGAGCTGCATCCAGCCTATATGATGCGGTGGGCTTTAATGAGATGGGCGTGCGCCAAAATTACTATCCGGCAAAAAAAGGGCGTGAGGATGCTATTCTTATGGCAAAAGTGCTTTAGTGAAAGCTAGTTCTGGCTCTCTAGTGTCTGTGTGGTTGCTGATTCTTTGATTCGAACCTCCTGCTGTTTTTTATTCCAGTACCTGATCAGAAAAGGCAAGGCGATCCAAATAGGCACAAAGGCAAGAAACTTATAATTGGCAGGAAGCATATAGGCCAGCAGACCTACGAGAACCATTGCCTCCCATGATGCCGACTAATGCCTCAATACTCCCATCAATGATACCCATAGTTTGATCGTTCATTGCATGTCCTTCTCCTTTTTTATAGTGAAAACTGATGCCATCTTTTATTAGGATAGATGGGGCTAAGGATTCGTGGCGTGCTCAAAGGGAATATAAGTTTCAGCTGTGATTGGGTGTGGAATTGGTGGCTTGTATCCAACGGATATATAAACTATATGCTGCAATTAATTGCGGCTCCTGGTCTTAACTGTTGAGTAGTCAGGTTGGCGGTGTTCAATATGTTTCTCATCAGTTCGACAAACCTGCTTTGGTTATCTGCATTAATGAAATGCCTATAACCACCTCCTGATGCTCGAATATTATCCATTAGTGTGCCATTTGCATGGAGTCCAAAAATTCTGGGAACATAGCCACCATCAAGATCATATGCTTTGTCGATTTCCGGATATTGATCAATATTGACACGGATCATGATGAACTGATCGGTGGTGGCTATGATCTCTTGATCCCTAAATATTTTTTTATAGGCATGGCAGGTGGGGCACCAGTCTGCATAAAAGAATAGCATGGCGGGTTTGCCCGTAGAGCAGGCCTGCTGTAGACCTGTTGCATAGTCATGCCACGCTATCTTTGTGTCGTTCCAGTCAGGGGATGAGCTGTCAGCTGACAGGGTACTGCTCGACATAGGTAGCGGCCTAACCGTTTCGTAAATAGAGAAGGGTGACTGTTCGGCATCTTTCAGTGCCTGCTCCAAGAGTGCTCGTCCTTTGGGAGATGGACTGCCATTTGCCAATACTGATCGATAGAAGCGTTCATAGAAGTGGTCGGGTTCAACTATCACCTCAACCTTTAGCGAGAGATTTTCCTGCGACACAGCCTGTTGGTAATTGATAGCGATAGAGTCACCCGGTGGGATGCGTGTGTCGTACAGTTCTTGTGATAGATCCAGTGTTGCTTCACGGCCAATGATTGCCTCCTGTTCCGTCCCTACTAGCAGGTTGCCAGCTGCATCTATCAGTTTGGCGCGTATAAAAATTTTAGGAGTAAGGTAGGTTGGGAAGTAGTGGCCTGTACCTGTGTTGGCGATGGTGATGGTTGCAGTCAGGGTGTCATTAAGGTGCAGCTGTTGATGGGTGACATCGACAGAGATGATTATGCCTTGCTTAACCATTTCCGGGTCATGAATGCCGCGCCAGAGGTGGCGCCGTTTTGGCATGTGGCAGCTTTGGCACTGAACCCCCTGTGCGGGGTATTTACTCTCTTTCCATTCGTTGTAGGTATTCTCAATCAACTTGCCATTGAGGGCATAGTCATCCGGCCCAAATTGATGACAACCACGGCAGAATCCAGATTTGGAAAAAGCGGTCTCGGCACTAAAGCCATTATGTGGCAGGCCTTGATCAATCTTGCCTGTGATACCAGGTGTGGTAGATCTTACCGGGCCATACACTTGATGCTGCCGAACATGGCAGGCGGCGCAGACTAGGCCATCGTGTTGCAGTGCGGTATCGAATTGCTTATTGGCTAACCAAGTACTGCCGTCAGCTGTGGATGACCACAGCTTCTCTTGCTGTTCTGCCAAAGGGGTGTGGCAACCCCAGCAGATTCTGGCGGTAGCCGGATCAGTCTCGACCATATCCACCAGCTGGCCGTAAATACCTGGCCCCATGGCCTTACTGTGCAGGCTTGTGCTCCAGTCCTTCAGTTGTTGTGGATGGCATGTGCCACAGCTTTTTGGAGAGAGTGAAGCTTCCAGCGTGCTGAAATGAGCGGGGGCATTGCCTTGGGGTGAGATTGCATTAGGCCAGTGGCGTTGTAGAAATGCCTCTTCAGATGGTTGCAATAATGGCTGCTGTGTTGCTGCTGCTGTTAATGTTGTAGCAACAGTAAACAGAGCCAAGCCTGATATTAATTGCTGAATCATATCTGAGGTGTCATAAAGGGTAAGAGTTAACCTGTGATACCCCGGCTGTGATTGCTACAGCCGGGATAATGCTGGTTTAATTAATAGCCTCCTGCGCATGGATTGCATGGGTTCCCCTGCTTTTTTGCACAAGGGTTGCATGGATTGGCAGAATGGCTCGCCTTATATGTTTTTTGCTTTACATCAACAACGTAGGCAGTTAATGCGGCAAGTTTTCGGCCTTCCCAAGCCAATGGTGCTCCCTTAAGTGGCACGACTACACAAAACTGCACAAACTCATCTGCATTGATTGCCTTAAGGCCGGCCCGGTCTTTTGCCATGGCAACCTTATGTGGATAGGGTTTTGCAAAGCTTGCCAGAAAACCTGCATTACCTGTATGGCATGTGCTGCAGGTTAAGCCATTAGTACCGAGTGATGGGTCACTGAAGAGTTGTTTGCCCTCATTGACCAGTGCGTTACGTGGGGCGTTGGAGAATAGTTTGGTGCCCGCTGGCCTTGTGATCAACTGAGAATCAATCATATTGCCAGTGCCTGAACGCTTAGCGCATGGATTACAAGGATTGCAGGGATTGCTCTGTTTCTTAGCACAGGGGTTGCATGGGTTGCAGGGATTGCATGGGTTGCCCTGTGTCATGGCACATGGATTGCTTGCTGTTGTGTTGTGCATGGACATCGATTTTTGTCCAGCCCAGCTGCTGGAAACTGAGAGCAGCAACAAACAGGTGGTAGCCATTAGGATGTTTAGATAGTTCTTCATAATTTATTCCCTCCATTAATAGATGTAATTGCCTTATAGTATGAATATCTTAATTGCTGCTAATTCAAGGCTCCTGTTTGAATAGATGTCATGATTCATGAAATGTTACATCGCAGTAAAAATTTTGTACCGCAAGGATTTTTGTTGCTAAACAATGACTATTTAATGTTAGTTTATTTGGTGTGACTTATAGATATATCTTCTTGTTAGGCCCTGTCGTATTGTGCAGGAAGATGATCAAGTTTTATTTTCTTGTTGTGGAATAATATTTTGTTTTATAAATCTTTAAAAAACCTGGGGTCACTTGTGCATGGATGAAGATAGTCTGATTAGTAAGGCACTGGCGAGTGATCAGGGGTTTCGCGATTTAGTGGTCAAATATACCCCTTACATGCGGATTGTTGCCTGTGCCATTGTTGGGGAGTCGCAGTCGGCTGATGTGGTGCAAGAGGCCTGGGTTTCAATATACAAGGCACTGCCAACATTTGAACAGCGTTCCAGCCTGAAGACATGGGTTGCCACCATTACGGCTAATACGGCAAAGGGATGCTTGCGGAAACAGTCTCGCTTACCGCTGCTTGAATCGCTGACCGATGAAACGACGGATGTAATACGAGGTCGACTTGATCAGCAGGGTGGCTGGTCAAAGCCGTTAGCGCAATGGCATGAAGAGACGCCGGAGGAATTGCTATCCAATGACGATCTTATGGCCTGTATAAAGATGGTGATGGAGCAATTGCCTGAGCAGCAACGTGCAGCACTATTGCTCAAATTATTTGATGGTTTGTCATTGGATGAGGTCTGTAACATTCTCGATGTTTCTTCATCTAATGTAAGGGTATTAATACACCGCGCCCGCCATAAGCTGCTAGAGCATGTGGAGCACTTTCAGGTGACTGGAAAATGTTAAAATGCAAAGATATCGTTGATAATTCAAGTGATTATCTTGATCGCAGCATGCCTTTTGGTAAGCGTATTAGCGTTTGGCTGCATATTATGATGTGTGTTAATTGTCGTCGTTATCTGCGATATATTCAGGCCGTTATGGCACTATTACCAACAATCAAACCGCAGGAAGATGATGAGGTTTTGGTTGACAAAATAATGATGAAGATCGATGTAGATAAAAATAAGCAATCATAAGATTTAATATATTGTGTATTGCTATAGTGACTTACTGTTACAAATATAAAGTAAGAAATACGTATTCTGTAATAACCGAGTGATAATAATTATTCCAATGAAAAAAATATCAGTGTCAAAAGTGATTATCTTGATGTTAAGCGGAATGCTTGGGTTAGCAGGCCAAGCCTTGGGTGACTCAAATGAGGATATGGCATCAGCCATTAACCTCAAGCCCAATATGTACAATGGCCTGGTGATCTTTCGTATCTGCGCCAAATGTCACTATAAAGAGGGCTGGGGGCAACGTAGTGGCACTTTTCCACAGCTTGCCGGACAGCATGCCAAAGTCATCATCAAACAACTGGTTGATGTGCGTGATCATAAACGCGAGACTGTTGGAATGGATCACTTTGCGATGTTAAATGAGATTGGTGAGCCTCAAGTGCTGGCGGATGTTGCAGGCTATATCTCATCTATACTCATGACCCCAAATCCAGGTCTAGGGGCGGGCACAGACCTGGTTCATGGTAAGAAGCTCTATGATAAATATTGTTTTGCCTGTCATGGTGAAAATGGTGAAGGGGAGAATGATCATTTTCATCCACGTATCCAGGGGCAGCATTATGAATATCTATTGCGGCAATTTAAATGGATCTACCGCAAAGAGCGCACCAATGTGCAGGCAGGTATGGTGAGTGCCATCTCAGATTTTACACAGCGAGATGCTGAAGCCGTTATTGATTATATCTCCCGTCTAAAACCACCTAAAGAGAAACTGGCTCCATCAGTGAAGTGGAAGAATCCAGATTTTGAGTAGTAGAGGTGATGTTTTCTAGTATCAATGCAGGTGCGTTGTTTATTCGTCAGGCCAATTATGCTTTCTATGACAATGATTTCGAGCGGTGTTAAGAAATATTAGCAAATAGAATTACGCTCTCTTGTCAGTAAATTTTACACTCTTTTGAGCTCTATGTTCTGCTTGCTGAGGCTTGTGGAATACATAACCTATTGTTGTTTCAGGTTAATTGTGTGTTTTCTGGGTTTTCACTGTTAACAGGAATGTCAGTAAATTTTACACTTGGTCTTTTAGTAGGATAGTTGAGAGTAAGCCATTTCTTTTATTGCGACAAAAGGCTGCCGCATTCTCTACTGAACCAATGCAATATGGGGAGGTGTGTTGTGCCGTAATTGCTGTAAAAGCCGTTGGCATTGTCGTACGCTCATCTCAATGCCATAGCGTTGCTTAAGGTGTGTTTTCAGAAGTTTTCCACTCCATTTGTTCTCGATGTACTTCAACTCAGAAGGTTTAAATAAAATATCGTGCTGCAACTGTTTTAGTTGATCATCGCGAACCTTGGTTGGTCGTCCTGTTTTCTGTTCATCCTTAAGCCCTTCAATGCCGTACTCCTTAAAATAATGAACCCAGCGTTCCACAGTTCGTTGATGCACGCCAAACCACTCCGCTACCTGGCAGCAGCAACAACCCTCAGTTACCAATAGCACACAATGTAAACGGTGTAAGAAGTGAGATCCGGAAGAGTTGTTGATCTCTCCCTTAAAAGTTGATTTTAGGGCAGCTGAATCTGAAGCGTCCATATTATGCATCAATACAATTCCCTTGTTTTTAATGCGCTAAATTAAAGCTGCAACTGTAACTGACTATAGAACAATGTCATGAGATGTCCAGCTTGCGGCAGCAGTTTTGTCGTTGCTGTACGAAGGCTTTGATTGGCATTGAGTGTGCAGCATATTTGCAAACAGTTATAGGAGGGCTTAAAAATGTATTGTTTGTGACTCGTTAATCTCATGTGAAAATGATTAATAACCAGAATGGATCTCATTAGTATCAAAATACATAAGGAGCATCACAATGTTAAAGAGCATTAAGTCACTCATCATTCTTGGTGGATTGATTGCAACTGCATCAACACAAACTCATGCCTCTTGGATCGCATTTGAGCAACTGCCAAGTGAAAATTCAACGCATGAATCCCACCACAATAGCGCTGGGCCAATATTAGCTGACGACTTTATTGGATATCTGCCAGCTGGACAGGGAACAGTTACAAAAGTTGAATGGTGGGGTACTGCGAGCAGCAGTGACGACTGGGAGCTTACTTTTCATAACCATAACCCTGCTAATTTAACTGTACCAAATATTGATAACCCATTTTCCGGGGGACTCAAACATATGGTAACTGCCGCTGGAATGGATGCCGATGGCGACGGCATTTGGCATTACAAAGCAGAGTGGAATCCACAGGACTGGAAAATTTATTTGCCAGACCTGGATTGGTTTAGTGTGGCAAATATTTCTAGCGGATGGGAATGGGCGCTCGCAGATACCCCTACAATTGGGGGGCAGATCTTTGATGCTGTAAGATCTACCGGTGGAGTCGGCGGCTGCACAGATGGTGGGCCTCATTGTGGACCATGGCAGTCGATCAGGGGTGCTGATTTTGCCTTCCGGGTTACAGCAGTACCTGAGCCAGGAACAATCCTACTTTTAAGTGTAGGCCTGCTCGGGCTAGCCAGATGTAAGCGAATATCTAAACTCGATTAGAACCGCCTGTATTGGCGTACTGTTAAGTAGTATGCCAATGCGTTATCGGCAAGCGGCCACAAGGGGTCAAGTCTGTGTATTAAGCATTAAGAGTACTACCTAAAATTGGTCAGTAGAAAATGATGATGGTCAGCGCATAGGATGCGCCATAAGTGGCAACTGCTTTTATCAAGCAAGTAAACGCAGTTTGATTTTCATGTGAATATGATTAATAACCAGATTTGACCCAAATTAATGATGGATCAGTACATTTTTAACAGGGAGATTAACTATGACTAACATAAATGCCAAGACACTGCGTGCTGTTCAGGATGGAGCCTTTCGGATGTTGTCTACAAAACGCAGAGCATCCACCAACTTATTTGTTCTGGAAGATATTCAACCAGCCAAGAGCGTGATTAAGGCTGGCCACCAGACTATTCCAATCAATCAGCCAACGGCAGTGGTCTTTGTGGATGATGAGCCCATGGCTAATTGGTCTCATAATTGCCGCTATCTTCTTCATGATGCGAATAGTGGAAAACTGTATCAGGAAATTAAAGCGGGTTTTCCTCCTTATCTTGTTAACCCGCCACCTACATTCAAAGCTTTTCACTGCCCGGTTGTTGCACAGAACCCGCTGCGAAAAATTTGGTCGCTTGATATTGAAGATGTAATTGCATTTCCATGGAGAATCCCAAAAGGAAGGCGCTATGCTGTTTTGTTTTCAGGGGCTTCAAATAATCGTCATACCAATGATCTTGAATTTCTTTACCGCCAATTAGTGGATCGATTTTATTTTGATGAAGATAATATCACCGTGCTAAATTTTGATGGCACGGTTAACTACTCCGGTTGGCCTCAACCGGTAACCAGTTGGCCCGGAGATGGAACGGCTTATACGATGCCCGTGCATAATGCAGGAACCAAACAAGCTTTGGAGGATGCAATCGATGCGCTTAAACCTAAGTTGAAGGCAGATGATTTGCTTGTCATTCACACCAATAACCACGGTGGGCATAATGGAACAGAGAGTTACCTCTGTACCTATTCAGGGCCAGACTACACTTCCTCAGACTTTGCCAGCAAACTGGGTGAGCTGCCAGCGCTTGCTGACTTGGTTGTTATGATGGAGCAGTGTCATTCCGGTGGATTCAATGATGAAGTGATCGAGGCAAGTACTGCTGACCGTACTACCTTTGCCGCTGCATGTACCGAAGGAAAGAATTCTATTGGCAGTGCTGATTTCGATCCCTTTGCACGTGACTGGATAGCAGCCATCGCGGGCGCTGATCCTTATGGAGCAGCTCTTGCGTCCGATCCCGACTATGACAGTAGTGGAAAAATCTCTGCGCGTGAGGCATTTGCTTACGCAGATGATGTTCACGATTCCTATGATAGCCCCGTGTATTCTGCTTATGGTGCAGATGCGGGTGATCAGCATTTGCATCAAAAATGGCGCTATATTTTTGTATATCGTGACTTTATAGTGAAGGAGCTTAAGCTGTTGCGTGATGGATTTGGTGATCCAATTCAATACCGGAAAGCAATGAGAACCAAAGTGCTGCCTGCACTCACTGAATTGGATGATAAATGGGCAGTGAAGCCTGATAACCCGAAGGAAGCGCAAAAGATGATTAGCAAGATAATCCGTTCTGTCACTAAGAAAAGTGGTACCCGTGAAGAGCAACTGGAAAGCGTTAGCTGATGAAGTGATCTCCTCCCTCTCGCAGAATGAGAGGGAGGAATCTATTGCGTATATTGAGCAGCGCATTATTCCAGCTGGGGAGAAATTGCCCTGGCCTGGGATAATGCGAGGCTTTGATGAACCTGTTGTTATTGCATTTATAGATCTGGAACCAGCACTGAACTGGACTCATCGTGGGCGTTATCTGGTACTGGGTACCGAAGGGGGTATCCGACAAAAACTAGACGTAGATCGCCCGCCATTTCTCACCCATGTCTCACCGCACCTAAGGTTAATCCACCAAGGCAGCCAAGCACCCGACTGGGCCGTCGCCACCCCAGCTATAGTGCAGTAGATTGTGGGCTTTTCAAAAGAAGCTTGAATATTCCACTTTAGTAATTTTCACAATAGTTTTAATTAATGTGAAATGGGAACATCTAACCATGCAAATATAGCCAACCTGAAGATCATTAGATGAAAAACTTGGCCGACTTGTAGCCCGTGCCAGCAAAGCTGTTTGTAAACCATAAGGCGTGCCATAGATTTTGTGGCTTTTACTTCTAAGAGGAAAGAAGAATGCGTAACAGAGCTATTACAGACTTTATGTAGCGAGATGTTGAAGCTGTTATTTACTCTTCTTGTCAGTAAATTTTACACCTTTTTAGATTCTGCGTTCTGATTGCCGAGGCTTATGGCATGCATAATCTATTGTTATTGCAGGTTAACTGCGAGTTCTTCTGAGTTGCCCATTGCTAATGGGTGTCAGTAAATTTTACACTTGGCTTGTTTGTCGGGTAGCTAAGGATGAGTCATCTCTTTTATTGCGACAAAAGACTGCCATATTCTTTACTGAATCAGTGCAGTAGGGGAAGGTGTGTTGTGCCGCATTTGGTGCAAAATCCGCTGGCATTGTCGCACGCTCATCTCAATGTCATAGTGCTGCTTAAGGTGAGTTTTCAGAAGCCTCCCGCTCCATTTGCTTTCGATATATTTCAACTCAGAAGGTTTAAATAAAATATCGTGTTGCAACTGTTTTAGTTGATCATCGCGAACCTTGGTTGGTCGTCCTGTTTTCTGTTCATCCTTAAGCCCCTCAATACCGTATTCATTAAAATAGTGAACCCAGCGTCTCACAGTTCGTTGGTGCACGCCAAACCACTCTGCTACCTGGCAGCAGCAACAGCCCTCAGTTACCAACAGCACACAATGTAAACGGTGTAAGAAGTGAGATTCAGAAGAGCTGTTGATCTCTTCCTTAAAAGTGGATTGCAGCATGGTTGCATCTGAAGCATTTATATTTTGCATTGATCTGGTTCTCTTGCTGCTGATGGGTGAAGTAAAACCATATCTGTAAGTAAATATAGAGCAGTGTGATGAGATGTCCAGTTTATGACAATTCTTATGTCGTTACATAGAGAGAACACTGGCTGGTACAGGGTTTGCTTATAAAGCTTATATGTGAGTGATTGATGCAGAGCTATTTTCAAATGCATTTTTGGATAGCCTGATCATGCTCTGTTTATATGGTGGGGCCTGCTCCTTTATAGATGATGATAACGCAACTTTTTTTGCAGGTTGGTGATTTGTTATTAATAACCATAAACAGAAATTAAGAGACAAAAGCTAATAGCTACTCGAATGATCAATTTCATGTAAGGAGGGGACAAATGAACCGACATATCTCTAAGCGTATCCATGTGCTTACTTTGCTTTGGGGGGCTGCATGCTTGAACCCAATCCCTACCTTTGCCACCGTATTTGAAATAGATACTGATGCAAGGACGATAAATGGAGTAAGTAGTGGGCTTGTTCCATCTAAAACTGTCTCATTCTTCACAGAGATTACACCTGCCGGTGAAGCAGTATTCTATTTTGCTGGTGACCTTGACCTGCGAAATGACACACTCAACTTTGAGGGCTCTCAACCTGCTCGTTTTATAGTTGGCAATAATGCGCAGCTGAATAATGCAACTTTTAATCTGTCTGCTAATGGAGGAGTAGGGGTACTTGGCGGAGGTAATGGTGGATCTGGTGGATCTGGTGGATCTGCTGGGGCAGGTGGTGATGGTGGAAACGGTGGCACTGGAGGTAGAGGTGGTCAAGGTGGTGTAGATAATGGTTGGGGGGCTACCGATGGAGGATCGGGACGAATGGGTGGCAGAGGAGGTAATGGCGAGGTTGGTGACACTGGTTCACCTGGTGGTACTGGTGGCCTTGGTGGCAGTGGTTTTGGGCAATCTTCTGTAGGGGCTGGAGGGGTGCCAACGTTTGTTTCCAATGCAGGTGACAGAGGTAATGGAGGTTCTGGTGGAGCTGGTGGTATTGGTGGGTCTGGGTCAGCAGGCTATGGCGATGACGGTGGTAATGGCAGTAGTGGGGGTTATGGTTCTACAGGTGGATTAGGTGGAAGTGGTGGAGCTGGAGGCAACGGATCAGCAGGTTTAAATCCTCGTCTTGGCTTTAATATCCTGACTGCTGGTAGTGGTAGTGGCGGTGGCGCAGGTGGCCAGGGCGGTGGTGGTGGTGGTGGTGGCGGCGGTGGTGGTGGCGGCGGTGGTGGCGGTGGTGAGGAAGAAGAGTTTTATAGTAATGGTGAAGGTGGTGCCGGTGGTGGCGGTGGTGGTGCTGGAGGTGGTGGTGGTGCTGGCGGCAGTGGATCACAAGGTGGAAGCGGTGGTGCCGGTGGTGGAGCCTTTGAGATTGTTGCGCGTGGTAGCCTTGATGCTACTGATGCCGTATTTAGAGCGCGTGGTGGTACAGCAGGTGCTGCTATTTTAGGTTTTGAAGGAGCATCAGGTGCACAAGGAGTAAAAGGAGATGATGGACAAGATCATTCGTCATCGGGGAGCACGGGTTCGGCCGGTGGAAGTGGCGGTTCAGGTGGAAGTGGAGGCTTAGGCACTACAGGCAGTCATACTGGTGCAGGTGGCGCTGGTGCTTATGGAGCAAGTGGTGGAGCAAGGGGTGCTAATACTGGTCAGACAGAGGGTCAAGGAGGGGCTGGAAGATTTGGAGTTCCCGGTGCTGCGGGTGGATCAGGAGGAGATGGTGGCGCTGGTAGTATAGGCGCTGGCGGGACTATTAAATTGGTGGGTAGCACAGTCACCAGTGACGGTACCTTTGTTGATGCGAGTGGTGGTAACAGTGGCAGATTGCTATTTGGCAATAACACGGGAGCAGGCTACCAAGGGAGCAAAGTTGCACAAGCAGTTGAATCGGGTTCTGGCCCTTCTCGTGCCAATCCTTTTTTACATTCGGGTGATGAAACACCATTAATTCCAGGGTTGCTTGGGGGAGCAGAAGCATTTGGCTTTGCTGGGATTGGCTCCTTTGGGCTTGCTGCAAGTGAACACTTTGAAACGCTTATTGATAACCGAGGTACTGGAGATGCTGCGCTACTGCGACTCGATTCGGGCGTGGATCTTGAATTTCCTGACTTCCCTGGCCTAGATATGCTCTTGTTTATAAATCTTCATGAAAGCATGCAGTATCTCAATCCCATGCTAGGTATTGGAGATCCTTTGTTTCAACACCTGATGCCGTTACAGGTTGGAGGATACAGTAATGATCCATTATTTGGAGGTACAGGCCCCAAGGCAATGCCATTGTTGTTAGCCGACAGTGTCTACGTGACGCTTATTCCAGAAGATGCTGCATTTTTTACCATCGGCATGCATGGCAGAACCCGCTCAACAACCTTTCTTGAGAATGGGCAGGCACTCTACTTAGATGTGCCAGAACCTGCCATCCTGGCTTTATTCGGCCTTGGTCTAGCTGGACTTGCTTTTACTCAACGAAGAAATGGGGTCACTCGTTAGCCATTCCCTGAAAATATGAGATTAATAAGATAGTACCCATGCAAAAAGCCCCGTAATGCGGGGCTTTTTGCATACAGGCTTGTTTTATTAGATGCTCAAGGCTGATTGCTTTAGGCTCTGGTGCAGTGAGGTGCTGGGTCAAAAAGATCATGCTAAAGGTGCTTTGATTGATTCTATGGTTACGGTGTTTTTAAATACGGATCATTTTTTGGCATACAAATATAAGTCATAGGAGCAGATGCCAAATCAATTCGTTTCTACAGTTAGATGCTTGGAGGTGATTGTTATCCATTTCCAAACACGGTTGCATGATGCAAAAGAAATTATCTGGTTCAGATGTGATTATCTTTGATGGAGGTAACAGCAAGGGTAATGATGTGTGATTGCATTTTGTCTGTCTCTATCCCGTTGTGGATATGATGCCGATTGCAATCAGCAATAGAAAATAAACCTTGATCGTAGCAGGTGTTACCGCTTTTCCCTCTTTAATTCCCGCCTGTTTTTTCTCGATAGAAAATTTTAATTTTCCAATGAATCTAATTTGAGTTGATTTTTAATCAAAGTAGTAACCTCGGAGAATTAAATTTGATGCAAAAAAGCCCCTATGTGTGACATGTGGATTATTTAAGGTTTTCTTCAAGGTAACCGCTATAGACATGTACAGAATGTGTCTGGGGCTGGCTGGGTTATCCAGCAGCTACTATTTATGGGTTTAGTAATTGGTGCAATAGGTTGAGATTTTATGAAAACAAAAGCTTATGTGTATGCTGTGACCTTTGTGGTTCTATTATCTGGAATGGTGGCTGATGTTCTTGCGGTTACAGCCAGTGAATATGCGGTAGTTATCAATCTGGCGGGACGCCAGCGTATGCTTACTCAAAAGATGTCCAAGGAGATGTTTTTGGTAGCAAAGGGTATTGATGCTGATGCCAATCGAAAATCACTCAAAGACACAGCGAAGCTTTTTGATAGCACCCTTAAGGGGTTGCTGCATGGTGATGCAAATATGGGGCTGTTGCCCACTGGCAGTGCGGTTATTGTAAAGCAGTTGGGTAAGGTACAGAAGCTTTGGGCTGATTTTCATGACATTGTGAAGGGAGTTACAGGTGGTGGTTCAGTGCCTGTGGGCAAAGTAGCGACTCTTAACCTGCCACTGTTGAAAAACATGAATACGGCTGTGCGACTTTATGAAAAAGAGGCTAAAAAGGCCACTGGAAAAAGTGCTGGTGTTGTGATCAATCTGGCAGGCAAACAGCGCATGCTGACCCAGAAGATGTCAAAGGAGATGTTGTTGGTAGCCCTGAACCATGAGGCTCAGGACAATAAGGCCAATCTTCGGGGTACAACCTCTCTGTTTGATCGTACCCTTAAAGGCTTGCGTGATGGTGACCAGGATCTAGGTCTGCCCCCTACCAAAAGTGCAGCTATTATAAAACAGCTGGATAAGGTGGCCGAGCTATGGAGTCAATTTAAGCCAGTGGCAGAAAAAGCAGGTGATGTAAATGTTGCAGAAGTGTCATCTTCTGATTTGCAGAAGATGGTGAAACTGAATCTACCGCTTCTAAGCAATATGAATGCAGCAGTAAAAATGTATGAGCAAGCAGAGTAATAAGGTGTTTTGCTAAAGCACTATTCTCATAATGCTAAGCAATTTGCACAGTATTGCTGAATTGTTACTTCTTGGAGTGCAGCTATGAAGGCGCGTGGATCAGTATTGTTATCTATCAGCGGACTGTTTTCTAATGTCCGCCTGAAATACCTGGTGGTGGGCAGCCTGGTGGTGTCCATTGGTATAGCTGCCTTTATTGGGGTATTTGGTAGTACACATCTTCAGCATGTGATGCTGGAGCTTAAGTTGACTGCTGAGCAGTCTGTTAGCATCAGTACTACCCTTGATAAACTGAAGAATGGCGCTCAATCAACGGCAACGGAGGCTGCCCGCATCAGTGATAAGATGAATAACCAGCATGTGAAAATGATGCGCTCGAATGTATCGGAAATGGAGGTGCTGCAAAAAACCTTTAAGCAGATTGCTACCAACCTGAAAACCATCATTGATAGCGAAGAAGAGGATGGCATGCTTTTGATGCTGGAGATTGAGGATATCTATGAGAAGGTCTCCAGGGAGTCTCTTCCACGGGTAAAGACCATTGTGAGTGAGATAACCCACTCCACCAAAGAGGGTGAGGTAGTGGCTCAGGCAACGGCAGATATGGAAGAGAAAATGCTGCCCCTTGTTGCCATTGCAGAAGAGGCTTTCCAGCTGTCTGAAAATATCAAGAGTATGTCCCTGAATTCAGTGCAAGATGCTGAAGAGGATGTGATCGCCATGTCTTGGGTGCTTACTGTTGGCGTACTTGTCATGTTGATGTCGGCCTTAATTACTTATGTGGTCATAATCAGCCCGTTGCGGGAATTGAGGGCTCGGATTAGTGATATTGCGGAAGGGGAAGGGGATCTCACCGTGCATCTCGATGATTCTGCAAAGAATGAGTTTGGTGAACTGGCGGGCTCATTCAATATGTTTGTAGGAAAACTACGGATTTTGATCAATACAGTGCAAGATTCTGCTTTGCTGTTGTCACAATCGGCAGAGGATATGCTGTGTATTACTGAAGAGACCAATACAGGCATTACAGAGCAGCAGTTTCAAACGGATCAGGTGGCTACTGCCGTTACTCAGATGACCAGTACGGTAGAAGAGATATCGCGCAATGCGGCAGAGGCTGAGAACGCAGCCAAGCAAGCGGATAGTGATTCTAAGAGAGGTAATGAAGAGGTAGTCCAAACGCTGGAAACTATCAGTGCCTTGACCAATGAAATTGAGCGAACTGCGGGCTTTATTAGTGAATTTGAGAAAGACAGTACCAATATTGGTAGCGTTTTGGATGTGATCAAAGGTATTGCGGACCAAACCAATCTATTAGCACTTAATGCTGCCATTGAAGCGGCGCGAGCTGGTGAGCAGGGACGAGGTTTCGCAGTGGTGGCAGATGAGGTGCGCAGTCTTGCTACGCGTACCCAGGAGTCTACCGCTGAGATTCAGGTCATAATTGAGCGACTACAATCAGGCTCAAAGAATGCGGTGGCTGCAATGGATGCAGGGCGTGCTCGTAGCCAGACGACGGTTGAACAGGCGGGTAAGGCCAGTGATTGCCTGGGTTCGATAACCTCTGCTGTGGCAACCATCAGTGAGCTGAATTCTCATATTGCCTGTGCTACAGAGGAGCAAGCCGCCACCACCTCAGAGGTCAATCGCAATGTGGTGGCAATCAGTCAGGCGGCTATAGCAACGGCAGAGGCAGCGGGTCACTTATCTAATAAAGGTGGGGCTGTGGCGCAGTTGGCAAGAGATCTACAAGCCCAAGCCATGCAGTTTAAGGCGAAGGCGACTGATTAATCTATTCAAAACTTAAAGCTTTAAGGATTTCGACAGCAACTTAAAATGTTTTGAAGAACCTTGCCGGGGTGGTTAAAAAGTATCCCATTGGGCAGGCTGTGAGATGCTGTTTCCGTGTATAATCCCCGGCTTTCTGCTTCCCTTCGATTTATCCATGTCTGAATTACTTTCACAACTTAAACGGCGGCGTACCTTCGCCATCATTTCGCACCCGGATGCGGGTAAAACCACCTTGACCGAAAAGCTGCTGCTCTATGGCGGCGCTATTCAGATGGCTGGTACCGTAAAGGGGCGTAAAGCGGCACGGCATGCGACCTCTGACTGGATGACGATGGAGAAGGAGCGTGGCATCTCGGTGACCTCATCGGTGATGCAGTTTCCCTATGGTGATGACACCGTTATTAATCTGTTGGATACGCCGGGCCATGAGGATTTCTCAGAGGACACTTACCGCACCCTGACTGCAGTTGATTCGGCGCTGATGGTCATTGACGTCGCCAAAGGTGTTGAGGCTCGCACCATCAAGCTGATGGAGGTTTGTCGTCTGCGTACTACGCCCATTCTTACCTTTATCAACAAGCTGGATCGGGAAGGAAAAGAGCCTATAGAGCTGTTGGATGAGGTGGAAGATATTCTTAATATCAAGTGTGCTCCAGTGACCTGGCCGATTGGTATGGGCAAGCGTTTTAAAGGGGTTTTTGACCTGCGCACCGAAACTACCCACCTCTACTCTGCTACCCATGGTGGCAAGATTCAGGAAGGCGAGGTGATTGAAGGTCTGGATAATCCACGTTTGGATGAGCTGGTTGGTGATCAGGCAGATGAGCTGCGGGATGAGATCGAATTGGTACGGGGTGCCAGTCATGAGCTGGATCTGGAAGCCTATGCCCGTGGGGAACTAACACCGGTCTTTTTTGGCTCTGCCATCAATAACTTCGGAGTTAAAGAGCTGCTGGATGCCTTTGCTATGTATGCGCCATGCCCTCTGGGTCGCACGACGCAAGAGCGTGCGGTTGAGCCTTCGGAGGAAAAGTTCACCGGGTTTGTTTTCAAAATCCAGGCCAATATGGATCCGGCCCACCGGGATCGTGTCGCTTTCCTGCGGGTCTGCTCAGGCTCTTACAAAAAAGGGATGAAGATGCGCCATGTGCGTATCGGCAAGACAGTGCAGATCAGCAATGCCATCACCTTCCAGGCTGATGAGCGGCGCCATGTGGAAGAGGCCTGGCCGGGGGATATCATCGGCCTGCACAACCATGGCACCATCCAGATTGGCGATACCTTTACCGATGGGGAAAACCTCAAATATGAGGGTATTCCCTATTTTGCACCTGAACTGTTCCGTCGTGTGGTATTGAAAGATCCACTGCGCATGAAGGCGCTGCAGAAGGGTGTACTGCAGCTGTGTGAAGAGGGTGCCACCCAGGTGTTTCGCCCGATGAAAAACAACGACCTGATTCTGGGGGCAGTGGGTGTGCTTCAGTTTGAGGTGGCAGCTCAGCGCCTGAAAGATGAATATAATGTCGAAGCCATAGTGGAGCCGGTGCAGGTTGCCACGACCCGCTGGGTGCAGTGCGATGATAGCAAGATGCTGGAGCAATTCCGTACCAAGGCGCATGCCAATCTGGCTCTGGATGGGGATGATCAGCTGGTCTACCTGGCCACTAGTCGCGTCAATCTTGATTTGACGATTGAGCGCTGGCCAGACATTAAATTCCTGGCAACACGGGAATTGTAGGCTGAAATGGCTGTTTTGTGATGGGGTTCACATCATTAGTGGTCAAAATACCGGTAAAAATTGCTAAATTGACTCATACTTAACGGTATAAATGTTTTTGAAGGTTAGTGCTATGGAATCAACAAGCTCAGTAAGCAGTGCGCTCAATACCGGTGTTCAAGGTATCAAGAGTGGCCTTGAGAGCATGAGTCAAAATGCTGATCAGGTAGCAAAAGCTAATAGCTCAAATGAGATTACCGATGTGGTCAAACCCATGGTGAATATGATCGCTGATCGTACTCAGATTGAAGCCAGTGTTAAGGTTGTGCAGGCAGAAGATGCCATGACTAAAACGATTGGTAGTTTGCTTGATGTAACCGCTTAAAATTTAATGACTTGGTAGGGGTCGGCTTCGGTTCGCTTCGGCGGACAGGAATCGGCCCTTTTCATTTGTAGCCCGTCTAGTTTAAACATAAAATCACAGCAACTTTGGCTTTACTTAAGAAGTGGCCTACTATGCCGAAAAACATAATAGGCTAATGGCTGTGTCTGCCTGTTTAATTCTATTTTCTGAATAAAGTTATCTGACTATGAAACTGAAAACGGTATTTCTTGGTTCTATTGTTCTGGCTGGGGCCCTCTTTGGTGGAGCCAAAGGGTACATCTATTATCGTGTTTCAAGTGAGTTGGATAAAGTCATCTCAATGGCCAGCCCATTTGCAGAGATTCGGTACCAGGGTATTAGCTCAAGCTTTGAAGGCCGTATTGCGGTCGAAAATATCAGTGTCTACCCATCAACCAGTAATGATGAAATCAGTATTGAATCAGCTCAGATACATGGAGATGGCCCCAAGTTTCTCTATCAACTGCTTATGGGTGGTTTTCAAAACAAACCCCCAGAGAAATTCGGGTTAGCAGTTAAAGGTTTTAGTGTTCCACTGAATGGTGATTTGGCGGTCAGTTATTCCGGTATGTTGAAGGGTGTTAAACCTGGATCGGATGCTCAAGACCCAGATGGTTGTGGGCTGATGACAGGGCTTTCACCAGATCTGCTGAAGTCCCTGGGTTTCTATGCCCTCATTATGGATACAACATTGGATGTTGATTTTGACCAGAGTGCAGGTCGGGCTGAAATGCAGCTTGGTTTTGATGTGCGTGATGTTGAATATTCACAAATTAAGATGCTGATGACCAATGTCTCTGAACCGGGTGCCATAATGATTGGAATGCAGAAACCACAGCTTTCTGAGGTGTCTGTGGTCTACCAGATTGATCCTGAGTTTGTTGCAAAATCCCAAAAACACTGTGCAAATTCACGAGGACTAACGGTGGATGCCTTTGTAGAATCGATACTGGATATGGATGAAAAGCAGCTCGCACAACAGTTGGGGTTTGTACCGGGGCCAGGGCTGCTTGCAGCAATAAAAAGTTTTGTCAAAACCCCAAAAGAGGTGGCTTTTAGCATTCATCCGCCTGAGGCTATTGATCCTGCCAGTTTCGCTCATTATAAACCGGAAGATATTCCAGCAATGCTGAATTTGGAGTTGTCTGTTAATGGCACGCCTGTTACTGATCTTAGCTTCAGAATGCTTGAACAAACAGGTGATGCAGGGTCAGGACTGGTATTGCAGCTATCAGGTGCAGCAGGTACTCCCCGCACCAGGCTAACTAGAAAGATAAAAAAACCAGCGCCCACTGAGGGCTATGTGCCGACATCAATAGCACAGTTGCATAAGTATCTTGATGAAGATGTGCGTGTTTACGTCAATCAGGAAGGTGCAGTGCGCAAAGGGACGTTAATGTCGGTGGCAAAAGATGAGATTGTTATTAAACAGCGGCTCTCTGGTGGTGATATGACTGCACGTGTACCGCTACAGCAGATTTCAAAGGTTGAGGTTTACCGACTGCCGGATTAACTGTTGTCTGTTGTAATCTTCGAAAGAGCCTAACATCGTTAATTCGGTTTAGGCTAAAATAGCAGCCTGTTTATCAAAATCCAGGCTGCACCTTTCCATGTCAAAATCTCCTGTCGAACGCCACTGCACCCAAGGGGTGCCAGTTGGTTCTGTTGTCATAGGTGGCAATAAGCCCGTTGTAATCCAGTCCATGACGAACACTGATACCGCTGATATCAGTGCTACCGTCAAACAGATAGTAGAGCTGGCAGAGGCGGGTTCAGAGCTTGTACGGCTTACCGTCAATACTGAAGAGGCAGCCCAGGCGATTCCACAGATCCGTGAAGCGCTGGATCAGCGCAACTGCCAAGTGCCGCTGATTGGTGATTTTCATTTCAATGGACATAAGCTACTGACCCAATACCCCGAGTGTGCTCAAGCGCTGGCTAAATACCGCATTAACCCTGGTAATGTGGGGCGTGGTGCGCATCGTGACAGCCAGTTTGCCAGCATGATTGAGATTGCAGTCCGTTATGACAAACCGATCCGAATCGGCGTCAACTGGGGCAGCATGGATCAGGAGCTGGTGGTACGCATGATGGATGAGAATGCCAATGCAGCCCAGCCAAAAGATACCGAAGAGGTTATTCGTGAAATCATGGCGGTCTCAGCGTTGGAGAATGCGAAACAGGCTGAAGCGCTGGGGCTGAAGCCGGAACAAATTGTGCTCTCCTGCAAGATGAGTGGTGTGCAGGATCTGATTGCTGTCTATCAGGAGTTGGCGCAGCGCTGTAACTATGCCCTGCATCTGGGGTTGACCGAGGCCGGTATGGGCACTCGTGGGGTTGTGGCCTCCACTTCAGCGCTGGCCGTACTACTGCAGCAGGGTATTGGTGACACGATTCGCATCTCACTCACTCCTGAGCCTGGTGCATCGCGCACTGAAGAGGTTGTGGTTGCTCAGCAGATCCTACAGGCCCTGGAGCTACGTAACTTTACCCCGGCTGTGATTGCCTGTCCCGGCTGTGGGCGTACCAGCAGTACCATCTTCCAGCAGTTGGCAAAAGATATCCAGGCCTACCTGCGGCAACAGATGCCGGTCTGGCGTAAGCTCTTCCCCGGTGTGGAGAATATGACTGTTGCGGTGATGGGGTGTGTGGTCAATGGCCCAGGTGAGAGTAAGCATGCCAACATTGGTATAAGCCTGCCGGGCAGTGGTGAGACGCCAGTGGCACCGGTTTACGAAGATGGTGAAAAGACGGTTACGCTCAAGGGCGATGATATTGCCGAGAAGTTTCAACAGGTGGTGGAGCGCTATGTGCACTCGCACTACTCATCAGATGCTAGCCACTAATAGCACACACCTAAGTTGTTTTGGTTAATATTCCAAAGGATTTAAGATTAATTTAAATCGTAGCTTGCTTAGATGCCCATGATTATCTGAGCTAAAGTTAAATGTAGGTGCTAATTCTCTACATTTAAATTTAGCTGGGATGGTGCAATGTATGGGCAAGCTGTTGTGGGGTCCTTCTAAAATTGGCTTGAAGAAGTCAAATATGTACCGTTTTATGCAGTTAATTAATAAACGGTACAGTCAGAATCTGCACGACTATAAATCGCTGTACGCTTGGTCAATAGAGAATATTCCAGAATTCTGGACGCTAATGTTTGAATTTTCTGAGATCCAAGCATCAGGTAAATGCACTCCAGTTATTGATGATCTGAATAAGATGCCAGGTGCAGACTGGTTTCCAAATGTAAAACTTAATTTTGCAGAAAATCTTCTAAAGTATCGTGATGATCAAACAGCAATAATTTTTAAACAGGAAGATCATGCCTGCTTAAAGCTGACTTATCGCCAACTCTATATAGAAGTTTCTAAACTGGCAGTATCGCTTAAATCATCGGGTGTACAAGCTGGCGATCGCGTTGCCGGGTTTATGCCGAACATTCCTGAAACAATTATAGCTATGCTGGCTGCCACCAGCATGGGGGCAATCTGGTCATCCTGTTCACCTGATCTTGGCAAGAAAGGGGTATTGGATCGATTTGGACAGATAAAACCAAAGGTACTATTTGCAGCAGATGGCTACTGTTATAAAGGGAAGGAGATAGATTCCCTCGGCATACTTTCAGAGATTTTGGATGCAATGCCCTCTATTAGTACGCTTGTTGTTGTACCGTATAACAACAAAGCCCCCATTATTGCTGCGCTACCTTGTGCAAAATTATATGGGGAATATCTCTCTCAAAAATCTGGTTTAGACATTGAGTTTAAGCCGCTACCGTTTAATCACCCTCTGTATATCATGTATTCATCAGGTACAACCGGGCTGCCTAAATGCTTGGTGCAAAGTGCAGGTGGAGTTCTGATTAATCAATTGAAAGAGCTGTCACTTCATACAGATGTAAAGCGTGAAGATACTATCTTCTACTTTACAACCTGTGGCTGGATGATGTGGAACTGGTTAACCTGTTCACTGGCTACGGGTGCCACATTGGTTCTCTTTGATGGCAACCCTTTTTATCCAGATCCAGGAGCTTTATGGGAACTGGCTCAGGAAGAAAAAATAACAATTTTTGGAACCAGTGCCAGTTACTTGGCTTCACTCCAAAAAACAGGGGTTAGGCCGGGTAAAGAATATAAACTTGATTCTCTTCGAACCATACTATCAACAGGTTCACCCCTTTCAGAAGAGAGCTTCGATTATGTCTACAAAGATATAAAGCAGGATGTGCAGTTATGCTCTATTTCAGGTGGAACAGATTTAAATGGCTGTTTTACGCTTGGTAATCCGCTAGAGCCAGTCTATAGAGGTGAGCTACAGTGCAGAGGTCTTGGAATGAAAGTAGAGGCCTTTGATGATGGAGGGAAGTCAGTTGTTGGCCAACAGGGTGAGCTTGTATGTAGTGCACCATTCCCTTCTATGCCAATCTGTTTTTGGGACGATCCAGATGGCAAGAAATATCACCATGCCTATTTTGATATCTACCAAAATGTTTGGAGGCATGGCGATTATATTGAAATAAATCAGCGTGGTGGTGTTGTTATTCATGGTCGCTCTGATGCCACGTTAAATCCCGGTGGGGTAAGAATTGGTACGGCTGACATCTATCGTTATGTTGAAAATATGGATGAAATTGTGGATAGCATTGTTGTAGGTCAGAAATGGGATGGTGATATTAGAATTATTCTTTTTGTCCAGTTAAAAGAAAAAACGCTATTAACAGATGCTTTAAAAGATCGCATTAGAAAGATCATCAGAAAAAATCTAACTCCGCGCCACATCCCTGCAAAAATAGTGAGTGTTCCAGATATTCCATATACGCTCAATATGAAAAAGGTTGAGTTGGCAGTGAGAAAAACAATTCATAATGAACCCGTTATCAATAAAGATGCTTTAAAAAATCCAGAGTCATTGGACTATTTCAAGAATCTAAGTGAGCTGACTTAGGGTGATGAAATAAGGTTATTATTATGCAAAAAACTGGAAATCCGTTTGGTACGCATCGTGTGCTTGAGCCTATAGGTGCTCTGCCTCAAGCAGCACTAAGAGTTGATAATGACCTGAGTAATATCTATGACAATGAAATTTTGTGTGATGTTACAACGCTCAATATAGATTCTGCGTCATTCACTGATATAAAGGATAGAGCTAACGGTGATGAAGGAAAAATCAAACAAATTATGCTGGAGATAGTAGATAAATATGGCAAGCATAAAAACCCTTGGACAGGTTCAGGTGGCATGTTTATTGGTGTTGTTTCAAAAATTGGAAAGACGCTTAAAGGAAAAATAGATCTCAAAGAGGGTGACTGTATAGCCAGTCTTGTTAGTCTTTCATTAACGCCTCTGCATATTGATAAAATTAAACAGATCCATATGCAGAAGGATCAAGTGGATATCAAAGGTCAGGCGGTTCTATTTGAAAGTGGTGTTTGGGCAAAATTACCGAAGGATATTCCACCAAAGCTTGCACTTGCACTGCTTGATGTTGCGGGTGCTGCTGCTCAGGTGGATAGACTTGTTAAACCGGGTGATATGGTTGCAGTTCTCGGTGCCAGGGGAAAATCTGGTCTGTTGTGCTGTTATCAGGCTAAAAAAAGAGCTGGCAAAAGTGGCAGGGTTATAGCCATAGACCACCAAGAGTCAGGAAGAGAAGAGATGGATCATGCCTCTTTCATAGATGATGTTGTTATTGGGCAGGCAGATCATCCTATTGAACTCTGGGAAAAGATTAGCAAACTTTCAAACGGAGAGCTGTGTGATGTGGTTATTAGCTGCGTTTCACGCAATGATTGTGAAATGGGTGCAATACTTCTGACCAAGCAAAAGGGACGGGTTTACTTTTTTTCTATGGCTACTAGCTTTACCAAGGCAGCACTTGGAGCAGAAGGTATCGGAAAGGATATTGAAATGATTATAGGTAATGGGTACTGTGAAGGGCATGCTGAATTAACGCTCAATGTTATTAGGGAAAACAGCTATCTGAATGAGCTATATACAAAAAGATATTGTTGAAATTTATGATCCTAATTCGCTATAGGCATTTTAAGTCTATTTAGCACGATTTTATCGAATAAAATTCCTGATTACAGTGATGTCGTTCTCTCTGAAAGTTTCTAAAAATATGTAATTGAATAAATGAACTAAACTTTAAAGTATGTTTTATTTATTACCTACTGCATTAATAAATAGATATTTTTAAGGGATGTACGAACATTATCTGTGTGTCCCGAAAAAGAGGTTTCTTCAGGGGGGCATCAGTATGCCGGTAAAATTAAAGATACAAGCATATGAAGATGTTTCTGCTAAACAGTGGAATGATTGGACGTGGCAGCTGGATAATCGTTTGACCACGGTTGAGGATGTTATTCGTGTACTTAACCCGTCCAAGAATATCATTGATGGCATCAAGGCGGTTTCAAAAAACTTCAAACTTTCCATTACCCCTTATTATGCAAGCTTAATTGATATGCAGGCAGCCTATTGCCCAATTAAGTCCCAGGCAATACCCACGGCTACAGAAAGTGACCTACAGGAAAGTGACCTTATTGATCCGTTGGAAGAGGATCGTGATTCACCTGTCCCAGGGCTAACGCACCGTTACCCCGACAGAGTGTTGTTGCTGGTGACGGATGTCTGTTCCATGTATTGCCGTCACTGTACCAGACGCCGGATGGTGGGGCAGGAAGATAGAACATTTAACCCCCAACAGTTTCAGAATGCAGTTGACTATATTGCCGCCCATGAAGAGATACGTGATATCGTGATTTCAGGCGGTGATCCATTGATGCTGAGTGATAAAAAGCTTGAACGCATTCTAACGGCTCTTAGAGAAATTCCGCATGTAGAGATCATCCGTCTTGGAACACGGTTACCAGTTGTGTTACCTATGCGGATTACACCGGCTTTGATAAAGATGTTACGCAAGTTTCATCCCATTTACATATCTACCCACTTCAATCATTCAAAAGAGATAACACCAGAATCATCAAAAGCATGCACCATGCTGGCGGATGGTGGCTTTCCACTGGCAAATCAAACTGTATTGTTGCGTGGGGTTAATGATTGTCCGCATGTCATTAAGGAACTGAACCAAAAACTGCTTACTATACGGGTGCGTCCCTACTACCTTTTTCAGTGTGATCTCTCCAGTGGTATTTCACATTTTCGAACATCACTTGGGCGTGGTATTCAAATTATTGAATCGCTTAGAGGGCACACCTCGGGTTTAGCTGTTCCCACCTTTGTTGTCGATCTCCCTGGTGGTGGAGGCAAAGTGCCTCTCATGCCTGACTACTGTCTCTCTCGTTCAGATGATAAAACTGTACTTAGAAATTTTGAAGGAGCAATTACCGTCTACCAGGAACCGCACAGTTGGGAATCAGTATGCGGTCATGATCCGGCATGCAGTAAAGAGCGCAACAAAACCAAAGCTGGCCCAGGTATGTTGATGACAAAACCTCGCACTGTTCTCGAACCGCATAAGCGGCGGTTAGGACCCAAGATAGTAAAAGAGTAGTGGTATGGCGCATATTCCTCTTCTTCCAGAGCAGATAGCCCGCGTTAAGGATTTGGCAAGCCAGATTGCAGGTCAGGTTCAATATTTTATTAACGATCATTCATCGCTATCTGTGGAGAGAACAATACTCAGGCTTTATGGAGTTGATGGCTTGGCTGAGTGTGGTGCGCCTTTGCCAAACCGTATTATTGATCTGTGGCAAAAAAATGGAGATGTCTCTTCAGGTATATCATCTGCGTTTGCAGGTGCGATGCTAACGTCAGATAGCAGCGCGCAAAAAACGGCAGAGCTGATTGCACAGGGAAAACTTTTATTAAATAAACATACCAAGCATTCAACGGCTTCAATTAAAAAAAAGGAAAAAGAATTGGCACAAAATGCTGTTAAACAACTTGCAGCATCAAAAGATAGAAAAGAGAAAAAGATTGAACAGGTGCCACTTCCTATTCAGCCGTGGCGTTATTTGATTGTTGCTACAGGCAACATCTATGAAGATAGAACGCAGGCTGAATCAGCAATCTATTCCGGTGCCGATATTATTGCCGTTATTCGCAGCACTGCCCAATCGCTTTTGGATTATGTTCCTTATGGTCCAACAACAGATGGCTTTGGCGGAACCTATGCGACTCAGGCGAATTTTAAAATTATGCGTGAAGCCTTGGATAAGGCATCAGTCGAACATGGCAGATATGTCAGGCTGGTAAATTATGCATCAGGACTCTGCATGGCTGAGATGGCAGCCTGTGCTGCCTTTGAAGATTTGGATGTGCTGCTGAATGACTCTATGTACGGAATACTATTTCGTGACATCAATATGCAGCGAACCTTTGTTGATCAATATTTCAGCAGATTGATATGCGCCAAGGCCGCAATCATTATCAATACAGGTGAAGATAATTATCTGACAACTTCTCATGCAGTGGATAGTGCTCATACCGTTACGGCTTCACAGTTGATTAATGAAGCAATGGGAAAGAGAGCAAAATTAACGGATGATTTGTTGGGCCTTGGTCACGCCTTTGAAATTAACCCGGAAATAGAAAATGCCTTCCTCTATGAGCTTGCGCATGCACAACTGGCACGAGAACTATTTCCAGATGCTCCACTAAAATATATGCCGCCAACAAAACATAAAAGCACGGATATCTTTTATTCACACTGTATGGATACGCTGTTTAATCTGGCATCAGTAACGACAGGTCAGGGTATTCATCTAACAGGTATTTTAACTGAGGCGCTGCATACTCCATTGATGCAGGATAGATACAAATCTATATCCAGTGTGAATTATGTTTTTAATGTAGCACGAGATTTAGGGAGTGAGATTGAGTTTAAGCAGGATGGGTTCATTGTAAAGCGTGCGCAGCAGGTTCTGGATGAAACAGAGGTGCTGTTAAATGAGATCTCTACAGTAGGGCTAATGGAATCCATTGCACAAGGCAGTTTTGCTGATATCAGTCGGCCAGTCGATGGGGGCAAAGGGCTTGAGGGTGTATTCAAAAAAGGATCTAATTACTCGAATCCAGTGATGGATATGCTGGAGTTCGTAGAATGAAAACAGATCTTATAAAACCCTATGGTGATACCCTCAATGATGGAATTGTCCAACTCTCATTTACTCTGCCAGTGGAGAACGGAGCACGTGCAAAAAAAGCTGCAGAACTCTATGTCAAAAAGCTTAACTTTGAGGATATCTCAGTTGTCCATGCACAAAAGATAGCAGAAGGGTTTACCTGTTTTATGGTTTATGCCAAGGCAATGCCATCAATTGATTTCTCAAAGGTAGAAGCCAAAGAGGCAGAATTTGAACATATGGATTACTACAAGATAAATGCAATGATCAAGGAGGAGTTTGGTCGTGAAATTATTGCCGTAGGCGCAACCATCGGACATGATGCTCATACTGTAGGTATCGACGCTATCATGAACATGAAAGGCTACAGCATGGATTATGGCCTTGAGCGTTACCCGGAAATCAGAGCTTACAATCTTGGTGCGCAGGTTTCGTGTGAAGAGCTTATAAAAGCTGCAATCAAGTATAAAGCAGATGTCATTCTTGCCTCTCAAACAGTAACCCAGAAAGAGAGCCATATTTCTAATTTTAGTGAGCTAATAAATCAACTTGATGCGGCAGGCATAAGGGATAAAATAGTGCTGCTTGCTGGTGGTGCAAAAATCACCAATGAGTTTGCTGTAAAGCTTGGTTATGATGCTGGATTTGGAGCAAATACCCTTCCTTCACAGGTTGCCTCATTTATCGTAACGCACCTGATAAAGCTTAAGGATGCAATGGCACAACAGACCATGGGCAGTGCATGATGGAAACGCGTTTTAAAATACGGCTCAGTCAACATGATGCGCATTATGGTGGCAATCTTGTAGATGGTGCAAAGATGCTGGTTTTATTTGGGGATGCAGCAACCGAGCTATTGATTAGATATGATGGTGATGAAGGGCTGTTTCGTGCCTATAGCACTGTTGAATTCTTAGCCCCGGTATATGCTGGTGATTTTGTTGAAATAGTTGCAAAGATAATCAAGACAGGAAACAGCTCTCGTGAAATGGAGTTTGAGGCCTGGAAGGTTATTTCAACATCACCTGAAATCAATGAGTCAGCAGCCTCAGTGCTTGATGCTCCCATTCTGATTTGCAAAGCAAAGGGAACGTGCGTTACTCCTGTAGATAAACAAAGAATATCGCATGGAGTCTAAACCACTTATTATTACCTGCGCTGTCATTGGCGCTGAGCTGACAAAAGCTAATAGCCCATATCTTCCGTTGACACCTGATGCAATTGCCAAATCAGCAATAGAGGCAGTGAAAGCTGGTGCTCATATTATCCATCTGCATGTTCGTGATGAGAAGGGAAGGCCATCACAGCGAGTAGATCTATTTGATGAAACTTCTAAAACAATCAGAAAGCAATGCGACTGCATTCTTCAGTACTCCACGGGTGGTGCTGTTGGAACTCCTCTTGATGAAAGAATAGCTCCGCTAAAACTAAAACCTGAGATGGCAACACTCTCAATGGGTACCATGAATTTTGGCGATGATATATTTGAAAATAGTGAAGCGACTATTCACTCTATAGCTGCTGCCATTCAAAATAATGGAATTGTGCCAGAGCTTGAAATTTTTGATTGCGGTATGTTGGATACTGCCTACAGATTTATTCAAAAGGGCTATCTGCCTGACAAATTCCATATCGATTTTGTATTGGGTGTGCCTGGCGGCATGAGTGGTGATCTGAAAAACCTTATGTTTTTAGTAAATCAGCTTGATCCAGAACAACCTTGGACTGTTGCCGGTATAGGCAAACATCAACTGCAACTCTCAGCCCATGCCATTGCGATGGGCGGTCATGTGCGTGTTGGGTTTGAAGATAATATCTATTATAAAAAAGGTGAGCTGGCAAAAGACAATGCCGAATTTGTATCGCGTATTGTGTGCATGGCTTCAGAATTAAATCGGCCTGTGGCCACTTTGGATCAAGCCAAAGCTATTATTCTTTAAGACCCTAATCCAGATTAGAACTGATAGATAGCGCCCGAACATCAAGCTTCGACTCTGAAGCGTTATCCAAATTGAACTGTTGAGTTCAAAGTAGCTTACTTTTAGAAGCGCTTTACCATTGGTGTGATTAACTCAGCTTCACTTTTTCAAAGCAAACTTCCATTCCTTGAACTAGTATCTAAGATATTAGTGGGGAGCTGGCGGGCCTGAGACAAGGCTGTTGGATTAATAATAACTTCATTGCACCAAGTTGATACGGGTGCGAAGGGAATCACGAAAACACTAACTATTCTGTCCAAATCATGCGATTTCGAACTCAGATCATTTCAGGCTACGCTGTCATTATTTTCTTTTTGCTGCTGGTGACGGTTAACATCTACAGAAACACATCCTCTCTTATCTCATCTAATGCGTGGGTGCTGCATACACAGGAAGTGATTGCCCATGGTATCGGGTTGGAGAAGCTGCTGGCAGACATGGAGACCGGTGAGCGTGGTTTTTTGATTACCGGTCAGGAGGCGTTTCTAGAACCGTACAATAATGCTGCTGCCCGGCTTGATCAGGCGATAGTTCATACCCAAGAGTTAGTCAGTGATAATCCTGAGCAGTTTCGCCACCTTGAACATATTGAGCATCTTGTTAACAGATGGAAAGAAGAGGCCGCGCAACCTGAGATTGAGGCTCGGAGAAAAGTAGAGGCAGGAGCAATGGATGCTGATTATTTACAGGAGATTTTGTCTAGGGGGGGTGGCAAAAAACTCATGGATGAGCTCAGGAGTGTCTTCAACAAAATGCTTGCTAATGCAAAATCCAAGGGAGACAAGAAGGGACAGATCCTACTGCTCTCTGCCCTAAAGGTGCTTATTGATCAGGAAACGGGAGAACGGGGATTCATCATTACCGGGCAGGAGCACTTTCTTGAACCCTACCACAAAGGTAACAAGGCCTTTGATAAATACACCTTTGAATTAGAACGACACTTGGCTGGTGATATCGAAGGACTGACCCTTCTTCGCAGAGTTGAACGTCTGGAAGAAAACTGGAAAAGGCTAGCTGCCGACCCAGAAATTGCAGCCAGAAAAGAGATGAACCTTTCAACAACAAACATGAAAGATGTCATCACGCTGGTTAAAAAGAAGACCGGCAAGGAGATTATGGATGCCTTGCGAAAGGAGCTCAGTGAATTTATAGAGACGGAAAGGGAGTTGATAAAGACCCGCAGGAAAACATCGGAAGATGCAGTAACTCAAACAAGAGATATAACAATCTTTTCAGCATTGGCTGCGTTAATACTGGGACTGTTCATAATGCTGTACAGCATACGCTCTGTTATGCGGGCAGTGGGAGGTGAGCCTGCCAGCATTGCTGCAATGGCAAAACAGGTCTCCAAGGGGGATTTTGGAATACTGCAGGAAAGACAATCCAGTGTGGCAACGGGCATTCTGGCTTCCCTCCTGCAGATGGTAGAGGCCTGGAAAGAGAAGTCGGATGAGGTAGAGGCCCAACTCTGGTTGAAGACAGAGTCAGCTCATATTACTGACCTGTTTCAAGGTGCCATCAATCAAAACATATTGTCTGAAAGGGTAGTCTCAGAATTGGCAATACTGCTTGAGGCAGGTCATGGGGCGGTCTACTTGCGGCAGCAGGAGGGTAGTAGTGAGGGTAATGATGAAGAGCTGTTTATCCTGACGGGAGGTTACGCTTACAAAGAGCGTAAACATCTGCCCAAACAGTTTAGGTTGGGTGAGGGCCTTGTGGGGCAGTGCGCACTAGAGAAGAGATCGATTCTGCTGACCCAGGCACCCGCAGATTATATCCAAATCAACTCAGGGCTGGGAGAGCAGGCACCACTCACTATTTTGATGCTACCCATCATGGATAAGGACAAGGTCTGGGGTGTGCTGGAGCTGGCCTCCTTTCACGAGTTTACGTCGCTTCAACAGGAGTTATTGGAGCATGTGGCAGGTGACATGGGGCTTGTTGTCACTGCTCTCATGAGTCGCCAACGTACAGAAGAGTTGCTGGAGGCATCACAGCTGCAAGCTGAAGAGTTGCAGAGCCAGCAGGAGGAGCTGCGGGTAACCAATGAGGAGCTGGAAGAGAATTCCAAAAAACTGAGATGCTCCGAGGAAGAGCTGCAGAATCAAGGTGAAGAACTCCGGGTGACCAACGAAGAGTTGCAGGAAAAGACCCGATACCTGGAGCGCCAGAAGGCAGACGTTGACAATAAGAATAGAGCCCTAGAGGAAGCTCAGGGGGCCCTGGAGGTAAAGGCTGAGGAGTTGGCGTTATCCAGTCGCTACAAATCTGAGTTCCTGGCCAATATGTCCCATGAACTCAGGACGCCTTTGAATAGCCTGTTGATCCTTGCCAAAGCCTTGGCTGAAAATGAGAATGGTAACCTCACCGAAGATCAGACTGAATCTGCACATATTATTCATAGCGGTGGACTGGAGCTACTGGAACTCATCAACGGCATACTTGATCTCTCCAAGGTGGAGGCGGGGAAGATGGATGTCCATTTGGATGAGATCCTTATTGAGGATCTGGTTGCCGGTATATATAGCCAGTTCAACCCTCTGGCGAAAGAGAAGAGCCTGGAGTTTGAGGTAAAAGTCACGAAAGATAGTCCAACCACGATTAGAACGGATGTTCAAAAAACGCAGCAGATCCTCAAGAACCTGTTGTCCAACGCCTTCAAGTTCACCCATCAAGGCGGGGTTACCCTAAGTGTTTATCCTGCAGCCGCACAAACCCATTTCTATAAAAATAATTTAACGCCAGCCACGACTTTGGGTTTCTCTGTGATTGATACGGGGATTGGTATCCCAGAGGATAAACAAAGCCTGATCTTTGGGGCTTTTCAGCAAGCGGATGGCTCTACCAGCCGAAAGTATGGTGGCACTGGCCTGGGCCTCAATATCTCCAGGGAGCTGGCAAAACTACTGGGCGGTGAGCTGCAGCTTCAGAGTCAAGCAGGTGCAGGTGCTACCTTTACCCTCTATCTGCCCCTTAGTGGATATGAGGCACCACTGGAAAAAGAGTCAGTGCCAGTGAAGGAGCCTGCTACGTCCTCATTCTTCCTGCAGTCCAGTGTTGATCCTACAGCATCTGGCCCGGGCGGTAGAGAGCTATCTACCCGTGAGTACCTACCTGATGACCGTCGTGAGATCAGTGAAGGGGAGAAGTCTCTGTTGATCATTGAGGATGATACCCACTTTGCGAGGATTCTGATGAAGATGGCCAGGGAGTCGAGTTACAAATGCCTGGTTGCAGGAGATGGCCAGAGTGGTATGGAGTTGGCAAGCCGCTATCGGCCCAGCGCCATCATTCTCGATCTGGGGCTGCCTGATATCTCAGGTCTGCGTGTGCTGGATATCCTGAAAGATGATCCGATTACCCGTGATATACCTGTACATGTAATGTCAGCAAAGACGGACGATGGTGTAGCTCGGCAGAAGGGAGCTGTCGACTACCTTGCCAAGCCTGTAACTGCAGAGGCTATACATGAGGTGATTGGAACATTCGAAGCGCACAAGACAGGTATCCCAAAGCGGATACTGGTGATGCAAAAGGATGCTCATATCAACGAAGATATCAGTAAGTTAGCCAAAGAGGGGGTGATAGATGCCTCTATGGTTTCATCGATACAGGAGCTTAGCGAGGAGCTCTTAGCGTACTCTTATGACGGCATATTTTTGGATATTGGTGAGTCTGATAAAGAGGAGTACGGGTCTCTTGAAATCTTATGTGAAGATCCATCCCTAAAACTTCCGCCGATGATCATTCTACTGGATGCAGAACCAGCAGTAGATACAGTCAGGCTTTTGGAACGCTGTGCCCAAAGCGTCATTATTAGAGGGGAAAAGTCGAGGGAGCGTCTACAGGACGAGGTTGCATTGTTTCTACATAAGGCGGAGTCAGACCTGCCGAAGGAGCAGCAAGCTACCCACCCTATGAAATACAGCGCAGATCGCACCCTGGAGGGGCGTAAGATTCTGTTAGTGGATGATGACCTGAGAAATACGTTTGCCCTATCCAAGATATTACAAAAGCATGGCCTGAAGGTGGTGCTGGCTGATAACGGCCAAATGGCTCTGGAGAAGCTGCAACAGGAGAAGAAGGTTGAGCTGGTTATCATGGACATTATGATGCCGGTGATGGATGGCTATGAAGCTACACGCAGGATTCGTCA